>Ga0209986_10000947_pt1 | contig 28472 bp, 31 predicted proteins | sample BlataG_FD_183168 | JGI IMG/M metagenome (GOLD analysis project Ga0209986, IMG submission 183168) | Deep subsurface microbial communities from Black Sea to uncover new lineages of life (NeLLi) - Black_00105 metaG (SPAdes) (version 2) | ecosystem: Environmental > Aquatic > Marine > Oceanic >...
ATGCATACGTTAAAGAGTTCGATGCAACCGTGATCAAAGTACTAAGAAACGAAAACAAAGAGACAGCCATAATTTTAGATAAGACAGCCTTCTATCCAGGTGGCGGAGGACAACCAGCAGACACGGGCTTGATAGAAGGCAGCACCATGCAAGCCAGTGTCACCGGGTTGCATAGAAAAGGCGAAATCGTAATCCACAATGTTGACAGAGTTTCTGGAGAGATCAAGAAAGAAGACCATGTTAGAGGACATGTAAACTGGGAAAGACGGTACAAGCTTATGCAAATCCACACAGGCGCCCATTTGATGTCACAGGCAATACGCCAAGCCCTAGACAAACCTGTAGAAATTGTAAGCTCTGGAATGAGTCGTGAAAAGGCTAGGCTTGACTTCACACATGCCTACTCAACCCGCGAACTGCTTCCACAGATCGAAGCGATAGCAAACAAGATTATCAAGGAAAACAGAACCTTAAGAATTAAGTTAATGCCGAGAGATGAAGCAGAAGAATACGTTAAGCGATTTCACGAGTCATTGAAGACGCTTCCCCCACAGGCCACTGAAGTACGCATAGTGGAGATTGAAGATTGGCATGCATGCGCATGCGGCGGAACACATGTCAGAAGCACGAGAGAAATAGGAAAGATAAAACTATTGTCCAGAAGCTCAAAGGGTAAAAATGTTGAAAGAATACAGTTCACAGTACAGACCCCACAAAAAAAATAGGGGGGGGAGGGGGGCAGTATAAAGAGTAAAGGTGTGAAAGAATACAGTGCAGAACCCTTAACTCTTGTCAAATTTCATTTCTTCTGGATGACAGTGTCCCAGAGAATCAACGGAGCTTGCTATGATATGATCCAACGGGAGAACTGACAACTTCCTGTGCGGAAAATTTATGAACAGAGAAAACGAGTGAAAAAAAGGAAAACCACGGTAAGATTATAGATAGAAATTAAATGTAGAACGGAAAGAACAAACTTGCCTAGACCTAAAATAGCAAAAGCATTAGACAAACTCTCATCGAAAACTGCAATAAAGAATTCGATCTATATACTTTCAATAGTAATATTTTTCGCGCTAATCCTGCTTCCACCAATTCTAGGCATAATTATAAAATGGGATACCATGAATCAAGTGTTCGCGGACCCAACTAAAATCGAAACAAGATACATGCAGGCAACCTTTTGGAGAATCAATGATTTAAACACGTCAAAACTTGACGTTGAACCTCCATCATCTTACAGCACTAATTCAACATCAAGCGCAAATACAGTAGACATCAATTGCAGTTACGGAATTCGTGTTTGGAAAAGAATGGAAAATGGCGAAGAACAAGAAATCACTAATGGATCATACGTTGCACTGGTCAACAAAGAAAATCTGGACAAGAGCGATGAAACTGGAACATGGAACTGCCCAATCACACAGATGAACCCAGCTGATTCTGTAGTAATCCGTGTCTATTGCAGAACTCATCCTAATGGAAGCTGGGGCTCAGTCGGAACATATACTACCAGTCAACTAGGCGCAACACAATTGAACAATAGCACCTGGATGATTCATTACTGTCTTGAAGTAACCGCAAATGAACATGAACAACATTTTACCCACTACACCGGCGACACTCTATCAGCTTGGTTCAAAAGCTTCAGCCAAATAGATGGCTTTACATGGACAAACGGGGCAACTCTTATGAGCGCAACTTCAGCTATATTCGCATCATTCCTAGTTGCCATCTTCGTCGCAACCGTGGATATTCTAACAGGTCTACCCATGGCTTGGCTTATTGCCAGAGGACAATCCAGATGGCTAAGCATTCTAGACACTTTCTCAGACATCCCATTTATTATACCAACAGCCACTCTCGGATACTCAGTGCTCCTGTTCTGGAGCGACACCCAACGAGGTGTCTCCTCACTCTTCGGAAATAGCTTAGTGTCACCAGGCTGGATCCTTGTAATTCTGCTCCATTTTGCATTTTCATATCCAGTCGTGGTTAGAGTCCTCGTTGGGGCTTTACTGGATTACAAAAGAGAATATGAACAAGCATCAAGAACTCTAGGTGCACCACCATTCACGGCAGCTAGAACCGTTACATTTCCAATACTGAAACCAGCCTTGATAGCTTCGTTCATCCTAGCCTTTTCAAGATCTATCTCAGAAACTGGAGCAACCATGATGGTTGCAGGAGCTTTCCTCAACGGTCCAATATTCATCCAAAGCTACATTGGTCAAGACGGCCCGTTAGTTTTCGTCAGCTTCGTTCTGATAGCGGTTTCCACCCTAATTTTCATAGCCATTAGACTGCTTGGTCCCAAACTAAAGTTACCTATTAGAAGAATTTGGCCTTCTACCGAAAGAAAATTGAGCTCTTCTAAAGTTGCATCCTCAAGAAATGGCCTAGCCCTCTTGACATTCCTTGCTTTAGTGCTTGCTCCATCCCTTTTTGTAGCGCTTCCAGCATTTGAAGCTGTTATTACAGGCGCGTTCTCAGAAGCTTTGGCTGGAGCAGGAATTTGGGCAGAATACTGGCAAAGCATCTTCTTGACATATTCTCTCGGGATACTTGTCACATTGATTAATGTGGTTATCGGTTTGCCCGTGGCAATTGTGGTCGCTAGGAGAAAATTTGGAAAATTACCGTCGTCAATCCTAGATGTACTTGTTAACATCCCACTGGTTGTTCCATCCGTTGCTTTAGGGGTTTCTTTAGCCATTTTCTGGAAGGAAAACTTCGCATTCATACCTGAAATTTGGCTACTCATCTTTGCACACTTAGCCATCACCTACCCCTACTTTGTAAGGTCCATGTCAGCTGCAGTAGAAAGGATAAACATTGAACTAGAGGATGCTGCAAGAACACTTGGTGCAAAACCCTTCTCTGTATTCAGAACAATAGTGTTCCCACTGACAAAATATTCCATGATCTCAGGTGCAGTTATGACATTTACAAGAAGCGTGAGTGAGACCGGTGCCACAATGGTTGTCAGCAACTTGGTTACCGCCCCGGTTTTATTGGTTAACTGGGTCAAAACTGGAGTTCCAACAGCAACTCTAGGGTTAGGCTGTGGTCTGCTCATACTATTCTCTTTCATAATTCTGTTAGGTCTAAGGCTCATTGTAAGGGGAAGGGGGAGATACTAGCGTGGTTAATATATCGCTAAAATATGATGCACTAGTTCATTTCCGCATATACTCAAAAGAGGCGAAAACAAATGCCTGATGTCCGTTTGGTGAATGTTACAAAGAAGTTTGGAAGTATAGTCGCTGTAGACTGTGTAAGCCTCCACGTTCATGATAAGGAATATTTCTCCCTGCTTGGTCCAAGTGGTTGCGGGAAAACAACCTTGCTGAGGCTTATTGCAGGGCTAGTTCAGCCTGATGAAGGTGAAATCTACATCGGAGACAAGCTTGTTAATGATGTTCCGCCGGAAGATAGAGACATTGGGTTTGTCTTCCAAACTTTTGCTTTGTTTCCACATATGAATGCTTGGGACAACGTAATCTACGGTCCAAGAGTAAAAGGTTTTGACATGAAAAAAGCAGAGACAATTGGACATGAAGTGCTTGAGATGGTTAGGCTACATGAACGTTTAGACGCCTACACAAACGAGCTAAGCGGAGGAATGATGCAGAGGATAGCTGTGGCAAGAGCCTTAGCAGCAGGCGCCAAACTACTGCTACTAGACGAGCCACTAGGACAATTAGACGCAAAAGTAAGAAATGAACTGAGATATGAAATAAGAAAGATGACAAAAGATTTGCAACTAACAGCCATACATGTCACACACGACCAAGCAGAAGCCATGGCTATCTCAGACAGAATCGCAGTTATAAAAAAAGGAAAAATCTTACAGGTTGGAAACCCAAAGGAGCTTTACATGACCCCACAAAACATTTTTATAGCTCACTTCATAGGAGAATCAAACTTCCTAGAAGGCTATATTTCACATCTGAACAAAAAAGAAGCAACAATAGAGCTTCGTGGTGGAATAAAAGTCCAAGCAAGAACTCAGAAAAACATGAGTAAAGGTGAAAGAGTTGCCTTAGCCGTAAGACCGGAAACTCTTGTAATTAAAAAGGGCATAAAGAAAAACGAAAACTCCATCACAGGCATTGTAGAAAGAATAACCTTCGAAGGAACAAATATACGATATGAAGTTAGACTTGAAAACCAAGACATAGTTGTGGTTGTCAAACCATCTCTAATTGAAGAATGGCTTAACGTAGGCGAAAAAACCACCGTAAGCTTTTCATCTGAAAAGACACATGTATTTGCGTATCCAGAGAGAGGGTTAAGGGAGGAATTATCAGTTGAGTGAACTAGTAAAGTGGTTTGAAAAGAGAAGAGAAACAAAAGCCTTAACAACAGTGCAGCAGCACCTAGCTCTCACAACTGGAATAGTTGAAGATTTAGAAAAGGCGATAGATGCAGCCATCAGAAAGGACGAAAAAGAAAAGCAAACATGCATTGCAAGAGTGGCAAGCGGTGAAAAAGAAGCAGACAGACTACGAAGAAAAATTATGGATGACATTTCAAAAGGAGAACTCCCACCAACCGCTAGAATAGACCTATTGGACCTTGTAAAAAGAGTGGATATGGTCGCAGACTGGAGCAGAGAATCCACACGAATATTAGGCGCCATACCGATAAATCAGGTGCCAACCCCAATCAAGGACGAATTCGCAGAAATGGTTCAAAACGTAAAGAAATGCGCGATTTCCCTTCAGAAATGCATCAATAAAATGATGACAAAACCTGAAAAAGCACTTGAGGCTGCAGACGCAGTAGAACGAGAAGAAGAAGAAGTTGACGAGCTGCATGAAAAAGCCAGAAAACTATTGGCAAAAGCAGATTTACAGAACGCTGGAACAGCCGTTCTGGTTGGCCAGCTTTTCGAAGCCATAGAAATGATTGCAGACTCCTGTGAAGATGCATGCGACCAAGTAAGAGTTATAATGGTTAGAAAATAAGTGATAAACCATGCCGGAAATAAGAGTTAACATATCAGACCTAAAAGGTGAAGGCAGCAACCTAATACAAGAACTAGCAGAATTCCTGAAAGAAAAAACAAAAGCTGAAGTTGAAACAGCAGCAAATGAAATAATTGTGAAAAGCGAAGAAAAAAACGTTCCAAAATCATACTTGCGTGTTCTCTTGCGAAAGTACCTTCATAAACAGGAACTGAAAGAATATTTCAGAGTCATAGGTGGAAAAGAAAACACTCTAATCATCAAAGAGAGAAAAATCTCCGAGGAATAACCGCCTACTTTCTCCTTCTGAATGCTTCACGTTTCTCTCTGTCGAAATCTTTCTGAATCTTCAACACGCAGCCCCGTGCAATGTAAGTACTCCTAAAAGCGTCTAACAACTGCCCCTCCCCCATACACTCTTCAGCTTTGTCAAGCAAACCCCTCACTGTAACCAGCATCAAACCCGCTTCAGCCTTAGCAAGCTTTGGCCTAAGCTTCCATTTTGATTTGTCAATTTCATCTTGAACTACCATTGAGAACAAAAACAAAGCATATTCAAGTTCCGCCGCAACATGCCAAACGCCATCCGCAAGCGAGCCATCATCCTTTTCATCCAAAGCCAACATTGAACCATCCAGAAAAGCTACAGCAGCACTCAAAGCCTTCAATATTTTCTTCTCTGCTTCCACTGTCTCAACCCATTTTAGCACACTATACCTGCCTGTCCATTTTTATTTGTTTCGTAAAACTCGAACTCCTCAACTCTTCTCCTTAACAATAAAAAGAACACCCAGCAGAATCGAAGCAGCACCCAAAACAAACAGCGGTGCAGGCACCTCTCTAAACAAGATTATACCCAGAAACGTCGCGCCAACAGGTTCAAGCAAAGCCATTGTCGCGGTCTCGAACGATTTCAGATTCGACAAAGAAGAAAAATACAATGTATGAGCCACTGCAGTAGACAATATGCCTAACCCAACCAACGGAATGATAATTTCTGCTCCAGCCGGCAATGTTAAAATCCCGCTTGTCACAGTTGCACCTAAACCCCCCACAACAGCGGCAGTCAACACATATATCGGGAACATTACAGGAAGTATGGCCATCTCATTCCTTATTTTCCTGCCATAATTAAGATAGAAAGCTTCAACCAATGCAGCCAAAACAGCTTCTAAATCGCCCTTCAGACTCGGCATAACCCCTTCCGGACGAACAGCCATAGTCACAATCGCGGTTTCAGCATAGCAAATCACGCACACACCTATGAAAGACACTATTAAGCCCACGATTGCAAAGCGAGAAGGCTTAATGCCAAAGAGAAATACTGAAACGAACACCGAAAAGATTGGAGTCGTATTAACAAGAACTGTTGCGTTAAGAATTGTTGTATCTTTCACTGCAGACGTGAAGAAAACAAAGTGAAGAGCGAGAAAAACACTGAGAACAAGCAGATTCTTCAGGTTTCCCCTCACCACGTGAAAGTTAAATGACTTTCTCAGAACAATAATTAATATGCCTATAGCTAGGCAAGCGACAATCAAGCGCCAGAAAGCTATGTAAAACGCATCCAAATCGTGTAGAAACTTTATGAAGATAGCGGCAGTTCCAAAGAAAACTCCAGCAATTATACCTTCTGTCAGGGCCATCTTTCTTGTTCTCACACGAATCCAAACCCCCTTCACATTTCCAAATAGAACACTGCCAAGTACGTTAGGGTTATACCTATTTTGGGTTATATCAACATTTCAAAATTTAAAGGTGAACATTACCATGAACACTGAAAAAACCATGAACCCATCCTTAAAACTCACATGACCAATGCAGACACCATACGACAATGCCACATACGTGAGAGGTAACAATATCAGAAAAATCTTGTTCCACAGGTGCAGGTGCCCTGAACTCACGCAGCAAAGCAGTTAGATCATGAAGCTGCGATCACTCTTCACCCACAAGACGGAGCCACAGTCATAAACTTCAAAGTCTTCAGAAGACGCAATCAAGCACGCCTTACGTTCTAGAAGAAACATATAACAACAACCCAACATTCTAGTCATAAGAGACTCACAAGAATGAAATGCCACCAATGTGAAAAAGAAATCTTCCTACCTTTTAGATGCCCATACTGCGGAGGCTATTTCTGTTCAGAACACCGTCTACCGGAAAACCATGAATGCCCAAGAATGGAGTTAGCAAGAGCCCCAAAAATAGAAACAAGACCGACAATTATTCAAAAACAAAAACCACATGAATACACACTTGCACCACGAAGAAAAATACATTTCACCAATAGAGAAATTAAGCATCTAGCAATAGCCGCATTACTTGTCATAGGCATCGGATTATCCTTAGAGTACCCATGGACCATTCTCGGGTTCCCAAGCATTTTCCTCAATGATTACGTCATGTTGACAACATTCACAATAATACTGGCAGCATCATTCTTCATACATGAAATAGCTCACAAAATAGCTGCACAGAGAATGGGTTTTTGGGCGGAGTTTAGACTTGTTTCCACCGGCGCAATTTTAACGTTAATCTCTATTATTTTACCATTTAAAATAATATCTCCAGGCGCAGTTATGGTAGCAGGATATGTGAATAGAAAAAGCATGGGAAGAATATCCATTGCTGGACCATTAACAAACATTATTCTATCAACGATACTTCTGATAGTAGCGTTTCCTTTCCGTATAACAGCCCTCATTCTTGGCAGTGTATTCAACGCATGGATAGCTCTCTTCAACCTCATCCCCTCCGGAAGGCTAGACGGACTCAAAATTTTTCGATGGAACAAGACAGCATGGGCTTTAACATTCACAACAAGCCTGATCCTCACAATAACCTCTTACATCTATAGTCCATTCATATAAATGCAAAAAACACAACAGAATTTACACTAACAAACGTTATTAAAGAAGCTCTATAGTCACATGCACTTCTTCCGGAACCCGGATACGCATGATACGCCGCATAACACGTTCTTCAGCATCAACATCTATAAGACGCTTATGAATACGCAGCTCCCACCTATCCCACGTGGCGGTTCCCTCACCACAAGGCGACTTCAAAACAGGAACCCTCAGTCGCTTAGTAGGCAACGGAACCGGACCTGTCATTCTAACTCCTGTCTTCTGAGTTATTGCCTTTAGCTCTTGGCATACCCCTTCCAACTTCTTATAGTCTGTACTTGTTAAGCGTATTCGTGCCTTCCTAACCATCGCTCTAATCTCAGCTCTTACAGATTTATGATACTTACCATAGACGCTCAAGCATAAATAAAAACTTATCGAAACAAAAGTTATAACGAGTGCCTAGATGAATTAGAGGATAAAAACTGGAAAAACCGAAGTTGAAAGTGAAAGGATTAATTCTAGATCTAGACGGTACAATAGTTGACTCAACAGAGGCATACTACGAAGCTGCAAAAGCAGCCTTTGCCGCCATAGGACAAGAAAACGTTGACACTGGGATAGCAGTAGAAATTCCAAGGAGACTTGAACAAAACCTTTCAATAAGTACTATGATAAGGGGAATTAATGCAAAGAAGTTCCTAAATGCATATTTCAATGCATACTACAGGGTGACAGCTACAAAGACGAAACCAATAGCCGATGTCCAAGAAACATTGAAAAAACTTTCACAAAAGACAAAACTAGCGCTAGTGACAATGCGTCATGTCAAAAAAGAAGAAGTCACTAAAGAACTGAGAAAATTCGGCTTGATCAAACATTTTCAGCTTATAGTAACTGCGCTGGACACTCATAACCCAAAACCATCTCCAGAAGCACTGATAAAGTGTGCAAAACAGCTGGACATCCAGATAAACGAGTGTGCAATCGTCGGTGATTCCATCGCAGATGTAAAAGCGGGCAGAAACGCAGGAGCCAAAACAGTTGCTGTCTTGTCTGGAATATTTACAAGAGAAGAGTTAGAAAGGGAGAAACCGAACTTGATTCTAAAAAACATCAACGAACTTCCACATTTTCTTGAAATGCCTCTGAAACGGGCTTCAGAATATTTCTAAACGTGAAATATGGCAAAAAAATATCTAAAATAGTTATAGAAGCCACCATAAATAAAGCTTAATTAAAACCTCAGCTTTAGATTTCAAGTGGAGAAGACTTCGAAGCGGGAGTAACCAATGAATTTCATAGAAATACTATTATCAGAAAAACTGAAGAGCAAAAATCCAATGTTGGACATTTTCGGTTCTGACCGTAAAGTTCTCCAAATAGCATGCGAAGACCTTACAAGCTACCTTAAAGTTCACTGGAACCTTATAGCAACAGAAGCAAGTGAATGTGAACTTGTAGACAAACTAGAAGAGTTCTATAACGAAAGCCCAGATGAGCTGGAAGAATTTATAGACTTATGGACTGGCATGTGGCTTAAAAAGTGGAAAGAACGGGTGAAACTCCTAATAGGTAAGGATAAAATCAGGAGATGGAACAAAGTTACTGGAATCCTTAAGAAAGCAGAGCCGCTTTGGAGAAAACTTGCAGACCGCAGAGAAATGCAAGATGTAATAATATCCAAACTTATCAGAAACGCTGAAATCTGTGGCACGTCAATATTAGCAGAGAACCTTCTTAAAATGGAGCTAGGACGTGACAAGACAGGATATACTAGCGAGGAAGAACAGATACTAAACGTAGTCAACAACGCTTTAAGGAAAGCTGGAGAACTAGTTCGAAGCAAAGGACCATTAATTTTCGTCAAGGTCGATAAGGGTTACTATCAATATTCGCAATAAACAAGCCTTAACTGGTTCGCTCTCTGTTAAGATTCTTAGTTCGCCATGAGTGTTTGCTAACAGTCTTTGTTTTTCCATAACCGCAGGCTGCACATTGCTTCTTCGTAACATTATATGCTCTTCTTCCACACCGTCTACATTTTATGTGAACGGTCTTTCCAGAATGCTTACCAAAGGACGGCGTTCCCTTCCCCAAAGTTGTCACCTTGGCGGAGGCGATACGAGAACAACATTGTCTCCACGAACTATTATCAAACCTAACTTCTTCACGTTTTCAACGTTTGTCGTGTCTTCAGTTTCCTCAAGAACCAAGTTCAGATGCTGGTCAAATCCCTTAAGCTTCCCACGCAAACCCTTTCCACCCTTCAACCTAACAATAACCATTTTTCCAAGGCTCTGCTCAAGTATTTCAGTTGTCATTTCGCTCATTTTGAACCCTCGAACAACATTTTATGTCTTTTATACTTGAACTTATACCATTTAAACCTATCTAAGAGAGAAGTACCATGCCAGAGAAACATCGAAGATATTTTCTGAAAGCAAAAGAGGCAAAATCAATTTTGAGCGAAGCTTCAGAGACACTAAAAAAGGATTTCAATCAGATTTTCAAAAGCAAAGTTAATGTGGAACTGGTTGAAACAGGTTTTGCTGATGTATTTCTTGTAAACGGAAACCCATTGCTTTTTAGGATTCAAGGAAAAATTCGTCCAACATTAGTTTTCAATGAGCTTTTTGCTTTGACACCTAGAATTATTGTGGATATGGGTGCTGTCCAGTATATATGCAATGGCGCAAATGTGATGGCTCCCGGAATTGTTCGCTTTGAAGGAACATTCAAGAAAGGAGATTTCGTCCTTATCGTAGACGAGAAGCACGGCAAAATAATTGCATTAGGCGAAGCCGCTTATGACATGGATGCAGCAAAAAGAACCCCGACAGGTGTTATAATCAAAAATGTTCATTTCGTCGGCGACAAAATATGGAATTTCATAAAAAAAATAAAGAACACATAAGGAAGAAATGAATTAATCGTTACAACACATCAGAACAAGACAAACCTTCAGACCACCTATCTTCATTCGAAAATCAAACAGACATGTCTGATCTAGATTCTAAATTCGTAAAATACTTTAACAGTTAATCTGTATTGCAAATTCAGAGGCACGATTTAAAGAAACGCTTAAACTCTCAAAAGCAGATAATATATTAGAGAGGAGAAGTTTGCCAGGTCTAAGCGACATATTCCGTAAATCCAAGAAAGCAAAAAAGAAACTGGTTAGAGCTGAAGCTGAAAGCGCTTATGACAAAACATATCTGAAAGCCATGCCACTCCTCGATCTATCTGATTTAGACACTGTTAAAAGTGAAGTGAACGCTGGAAACATTATGATTCTCAGGATAACTCCTCTCGCAAAAAGAAGCCTTGAAGATGTAAAACGTGCAGTAAACGAACTATGCGAGTTTGTTGAATCAATTGGTGGAGACATCGCCCGTCTAGGCGAGGAAAGAGTTGCTATCTGCCCAAAAAATGTAAGAATATGGCGGGAAAAAACTTCTATACCAAATAAGCCTATACCTACAGCAGCCTAAAAGTTTCCATAATTGCTGGCACTAACGTTTGGATTCCACACCTTCTCTGAACCAAGTTTGCTATGCTCAGGCACTTCGCTCGCTCACCATGACACACAAAGACTCTTTCAGGACTCGGTTTAAGATGAGTTATATAATTGATTATTTGACGCCTATCTGAATGACCGGAAAAACCTTTAATTGATTCCGCTTGCAATCCAACTTTCACAACTCCCATTTTACCATCAGTACTCATCATTGTAACAGATGATAAACCCTTTTGCACTCTCCTCCCCATGGTGCCCTCAATCTGATAGCTAACAAAGATTATGGTGTTTCTCTTATCTCCTGCTAAACTCTTGAAATACTCTATGACAGGCCCACCCTCAAGCATTCCAGATGTAGCCATAATAATGCACGGTTCACCATCTATTATCTCCTGCCTAACGCTTGGATGCTCCACAATTGTGAAGTAATCTGATTGGAAGGGATTTACTCCATCATACAGTATGCTCCTGCTAACTTCTCTGCCCAAGTACTCAGGATAAGCCGTGTGAATTGCAGTTGCCTCTGAAATCATGCCCTCAATAAAAACTGGCGCCTCTTTCATCATACCACGCCTCATGTAACCATTAATAACAAGCATAATCTCTTGAGCCCTACCCACAGCCGGCACTGGAATTAAAACCTTGCCTTTCCTCTCTAAAGTTTCATTTATTACGGATGTTAAACGTTCTTCAGCCTCAGCTCTAGAAGGCATAAAATCTTTGGGACTACCATAGGTACTCTCAGTTATTACTGTCTCAACTCTTGGGAAGTCCGTTTCTGCTGCTTCCAACAGCATGGTCCGCGCATATTTGTAATCGCCTGTATAAACAATGTTGTGTAAGCCCTCGCCAACATGTAGGTGTGTTACCGAAGAACCTAAAATGTGACCAGCATTACGAAGAGTTAGTCGAATATCTGGGGCAATATCTGTTACAAGACCGTGCCGCAGAGGAATAGTATGTAAAACACATTCACGAACATCTTTCTGGTCATAAGGTGGAATAATCCCCTGTTTACCTGCAACATCTAAGTAATCAAGCTGAAGCAGCGTCATCAAATTTGATGTTGGCGCCGAACAATAAACAGGACCGTCATACCCATATTTATAGAGAAAAGGCACTAAACCACAGTGGTCAAGGTGGGCATGACTTATCACAACAGCGTCCAAAGCGTCAATTTCAAAGGTGGAAGCATCAAATCTTGGAAAGAGCTCAAAGGGTTTCGACGAGCCAGGATTAATTCCGCAGTCCAACAACACATTGCTTTCTCTTGTTTGAACTAGAAAAGCTGATCTTCCAACCTGTTGAGCCCCTCCAAGGGCAGTAATCCGAAGATCCCCAACTTCATAAGTCCTCGGTCTGAAGATTCTTTCTCCAACTGTGCGAAGTATCCTTTCTCTTTCCTTACTTTCCGAATGAAGATAGTGACGCATGTGGGCAATAATCTTAGACCGCAGAGGAGGGCTTCTAAGGACATGAGGACGCCATCTAGTTCGCCCTATAATCTCCTGAAGAACTGACCCATTTCTTCCGATAACCAACCCCGGTTTCTTAGCCTCAATTATTATCTCACCGAGGCTTGGGTCGAAGTTCACATCAGTTACTTCCGCTTCAGGGGAGATTATCTCTCTAGCTGTTCTTTCGGCTTCTTTCTCTGGCAATCTTACCGAAGGATCAGAACGGATAACTATTCTCTTCCTCAACATACTAACTATATCTGCAATTACACTACTCTGTTCAACTAGAACTTCAGGTTTTTTAGCATACACTGCAAGCATTGGACCTTCAAATTCTATTCTTGACACTTCAGCCTGCTTTGGAATATGCTCCAGAATATACTGACTCATGTCTATCTTATCTTTTTCAGAGCCTGATGCCACTGTCTAAACTTCCTCAGCCCGCTAGAAGTTCCTTCTTTTCACCCTCAGTTAACTCTCGATACCCCTTCTCATCTATCACTGCTATGTTGAAACTGTCTCCGCTTGCAGAGTCCCGTTTCATAGCTGAGCCGACAGCCTTAACAATCACAGGCAAAATCTGCTCAGCAGACATATCTTCCTTGAACTTGTCTTCCAAAACACCATAGGCTATTGGCGATCCAGAGCCAGTGGCAACACATTTTTCTTCTGTCAAGCTGCCAAATGGATCCAGCGAAAACACGTGTGACCCAGTGTCATCTACACCGCCTATTAAAACTTGTGCGATAAGCGGTGCGTATCTAGATGAAAACAAAAGGTTTGCAATAAATCTTGCTGCAGAGCTTATAGGCATAGGTCTACCGATGTTCAGCTTGTAAAGCTGTGCATTTGCCGTTAAAATATCCACAGTTCTTTGAGCATCAGCAACACTCCCGGAAATTGTCATAGCTAAATGATCAGCTATCCTGTATATTTTTTTCCCACGCTTATGGGCCACGTAAGAACCCATAGTAACTCGCGTATCTGAAGCTAACACCACGCCATTATTGCACACTATGCCAATGGTTGTCGTTCCCTTCAACACTAACTTATCGACTACATCACTACCTAACATTTCATTTTGTCTCCAAAACCTAAATGCACGCATGAAACAATTTGCTAGCAAATAGCGTGATGTAATCACAACCACGAGTTTATTAATATTACGGTTTCAAGACAAGAAGACTAAGATCGCTTCAACCAAGCGCGCTAAAGCTTAAAACATATAAAACATGTAGAATTAGAAAGATACATTCTCAAATAGTGATTGCTTTGCCTATGAAATATCATCGTATGCAGCTTCCAAGAGAGGTAATTGTGGGAAGCGGAATAATCGAACGAGTTACAGAAGTCTCTAGGAGACTTGGGTTCACAGAATCCGCACTTGTAGTTGCCGGGTTCAAAACAAATGCCATCGCCGGAAAAACCGTTAGACGGCTTCTCGAACAAGAAGGAGTAAAAGTCAACACGCTTCTTGTTGAATCAGCTACGATTCAGGACGTCCAAGCTGTCGAGGAGAAAATAAAAAGCTCAAAACCTCAAGTTATCTTCGGCGTTGGCGGCGGAAAAAAAATAGATGTTGCAAAGCTAAGCTCGGCACGTCAAGAAATCCCATTCATCAGTGTCCCAACCACGGCTTCCCATGATGGAATTGCAAGTTCCTTATCCTCTGTGAAAGGTTTTGAGAAACCATATTCTGTCATGGCTCAGGCACCCATAGCCATCATAGCAGACACAAACATCATAATGCGTGCACCTTGGCGTTATGTCATAAGTGGCTGCGGAGACATAATGGCAAAATTCACAGCAGTGAAAGACTGGAGATTGGCCCATGAAGAAAAAGGAGAATATTATGGGGAGTATGCTGCAAGCCTAGCTTTGATGAGCACTAAGCTTGTGATTCAAAACGCTGAGCTGATCAAAGCACAGAAAGAGGAAGGCTTGCGAGTGCTTCTAGAGGCTTTGATAAGCTGCGGAGTAGCCATGAGCATTGCGGGGAGCAGCCGGCCATGCAGCGGTTCAGAACACTTGTTCAGCCACGCCCTTAACATGATTAAACCTAACCATGCCATGCATGGTGAACAATGCGGTGTAGGGACAATAATGATGGCCTATCTGCACAAGTCAAACTGGAAGCGCATAAAGGACACACTGGAAATGTTGAGTGCACCAACAAATGCTGATCAGCTTGATGTAGAAAAAGAAGATGTGATAAGGGCTTTGGAGATGTCTTCAACCATAAGACCTGAACGGTACACGATTCTTAACAAGTTAAATTTAACCCGCGAAGATTACAAGAGACTAGCTAGAACAACAAACGTTATCTGAAAGAGGAAAGAATCCTGACAATAAGAGATGATCTTGGAAAAGCAAGAAGTTTTCAGGAACGGTTTGCGTTTTGAAACCCATTGATTATGAGCTTGATCTTCTCAACTATTACTTCAGGCGGGGTCATCAGGTCGTCGCAGTGAACACTCTTTAAGAGGTTCTTTTTCTTGTAGTATTCTATTAAGGGTTCAGTCTTTTTTTGGTATACGTTCAGCCGTTCCTTTATGACTCTAGGCTTGTCGTCCCTTCTTTGGTGAAGCTTACTGCCACATTCATCACATATGCTGTCTTTTCTAGGTTTAAGTGTCAACTTGTTAAATATGGCTCCGCACTTTTTGCACACTAGTCTGCTTGATAAACGTTGAATTATAATGTTGTCTGGAACATTCAAGTTTATGACGAGGTCAACCTTGGATATTTCATCCAAGGCGTCAGCTTGTTTTATGGTTCTGGGGAAACCATCAAGTATGCAACCTTTCTCGCAGTCAGGTTTTCTAAGTCTCTTCTCCAATATTCTGATGATTATTTCGTCAGGACCCAGCTTGCCTTTATCACTATATTCTTTCATTATCTTTCCAAGCTCGGTCTCAGCCTTTATTTCTTCCCGAATCATGTCGCCACTAGATATGTGTGGAACCCCAAGGACTATCGTTAGCCTTGAAGCATAAGTTCCTTTACCTGCTCCCGGAGGACCAAGCAAAACTATTCTCATGATCAAAGCACCTAGGTCAGGTCTTTATCTTAGGTTCTGCTTTAAACGTTTCAACGAATTTAACGGTGGTTATACTCGGGAAAAACCTTTGGATGTCCATAGCTATTCCTCTCTTTGCCAGTTGAATTCCTTCCAAGTAAAAGGCGTCTTCAGGCATCTCTATCCTGACCGCTTTTTCCTCTATCGTGAACTTGAACTTTGCTGGTTCTACAGTCAGTATTCTTCGATGAACTAGAGCTGCTATCTTTGTTTTTTTTGTTCTAAGCTTCTTCTGAACAGTAACTTCGTAGACTAGGGTTTTTCCAGCCAGTGGAGGGTTGAAATCCAACAGAACACGCCCAGCACCAACAGTTCGCACGGTAGCCATTTTACCATTATAGTCAACCCGCATGCCAAGACTGGGAGTTATTCCTTTGGCTGTTAACTGTCTAAGCGAAACACGTTTAACTTTTTCAGGATCTCTTGCTCCAAAAGCCTTTTCCGGCGGTATTTCAACTACTGAGGTCTTGCCAACTTTCATCGCTGTCAGACTTTCATCTAATGCTTCAAGAACCCAACGCTCTCCAATTACTACCAGTTTTGATTCATAGATTTCGCCTTCTTTGTACATGTGTTCTTTTTTCGCTGTTTCTTCAATGGTTGTGTCGAAAACCCCACCTGTTTCTTTCACTTTTCCTACATGGTCGACAAGTATGAAATTTCCTTTCTGTAACACCATAATTCATCATCTTTTGGGTATTTGCCAAACTAAGTTTTAGGTTCAAATAAAAGCTTTCGCTCACAAAAACCCTAAACCCCTAGGATTTACACAGTTTTATATCAAGCGCATAAGGTGATGCAATTTCATAAGATTGGGTTCACCTTAAACCTTATGCTTTGCCACTTGTACCTCGTGAACGTGCGCATATATGAACTAGAGATTCACAAAGCATATCTATAACCTGAATCAACATTCCATCGATCAAAAATGTTTTCTTACAGAAAGAAAAAACAAGAACCACTCGTAAGAAACAATAACACAACACTATCACAATCGAAAATTGAAGAGATCTTAAGAACCGTATCTCGCAACGATGCCTTCTATTTCTATAATGAAATAGGAAAACCAACGGGACATGTTGCCACAAGCTTGCTTGATTTCCAGAACAAAATAAACATTGTTCAGTCCTCATCTTTAGTTTTTCATCTAAGGCGAAAAGATTTCGAGAATTGGATTAGGGAAATCATCAGAGATTCTGAGCTGGCTAAAAGAATCAGCAACATCAGTCCGACTGATTTCTACGTGAAAACGAAACTTTACGCAATAATCAACACGCGAATAAAGGAACTGAGAGAAACGCCTTCAACCCCAACTGTTATTTCTGAAGAGTTTTTGGCGGCTTCACGATTCTCTGACACTGAGATTTCACGATAACAGAGCGTTACGTTATTTCATTCATTACACACGTAAATGCCCTCAATCCAAGGCAGAGCGTCATCAAGTTAAGCATAAAATCTGATAATAGTTAGCGCGCGCATGCTTGTATATCATTCTTTTATCATCAAGAAAAAGGAAAGCCATCTGAATCCAACCAATGAAAACGCAAAAGTTGACTTACACACTGTTAAGAGGGCTTCAGACGCTACATTGAGTCACATAAAAAGTGTATTGGACAATGTATACCCTGAAAGTTCAGCTAAAGATGTAGCCAAGGATGTTGGAACCCACCTATCGACTCACATGAGCAAAGCCAGTGAAGTGTAGAAGAGATTTACATTGGAATTTGACAAAACATGCTGAATGCGCACTATACTCTCTGTTCATGCAATTTCTTGCAGTGACACCAAGTCTATCATTTGTCACTTTCAGGTGATTTGAACTTTCTTGTTTTATACCTAACTATGTTAACGAAAAGTCTGTAGAATACTCGTACAAGCCTTGCATGCCATTTTCCAGCAAATGACAAGCCGATCAGATGATCCACCCAGTGGAAATCATGTTCTAAACATTTAATCAACAATTCTTGATGTAGCTCAGTCATCTCCGTTTTTTCAAACCATTCTTTGTCTTTTAGCCTACCCATTGGCACAAAAAATAGAGGCACAATCAGGCTTCTAACATCCTTAAGGTCATCCATCAACTCTATTGTTTTGATTAGATCATCCTCTGTTTCTTCCGGTGCACCTACAATTAAGGTGCAAGCTGGCACCATCTTATTATCATGCATTAATCCCATACCAGTGCGTACAACTTCAGGCCACTCCTCTGGCTTGAAGGGATGCGCTTTTGCCGGCATCACTTTTTTAGCTAGTTCTGGTGACCCTGTTTCTATGCCTATCTCAGCGCCCCACCAAGGCTGCTTCTGAAGTATAATTTCACTGATTTCTGAGAAAAGTTTCGGTTTAGCCGCTACAGCTGCTAAGGAAGAATGGCTCCAACATATGCCTTCACATTTCTTTACAACTAGTTCGTGAAGTTTGATGAGTTTTTCATCATTGGGTAACGTGTTTCTGGAACCATAGAGCATAACGTCTTCTGCGTGAAGGCAAGACCAATGATTGTGGCCAACTTCCATGTTTACATCTATTTCTTTCAGTATTTTTTCGTATGGATACCAACGAAGGGGCCTTAGGGTTACACTGCAGAATCGACAGCCTCGACAGCATCCACGCCCAATTTCTATTAGTCCGTTGATGGAAGGAAGCACAATTTCAGGGGTCTCATTCAAGTTTGGAACTTCCCCAGCATTGACTTTGTAAACTTTCGGAAGTTCTTCGCCGTGGAGAGCTGCTCGTACAAGTTTTCCAATGACTTTTTCGCCTTCTCCCTCAACTATGCAGTCTATTCCATGCTCCTCAACAAATTTTGGTCTATACTGAAACTGCCAAACACCAGGACCGCCCACAATAATTTTCATACCTCGGTTTTTCGCCTTCACTATTTCCGGCTTCTCCATTAACCTGCGAAAGTATTGCGCCAGAAACGGTTCTTTCTTGAAAATAGAGGCAAGTGTACTTGACGCTGGCCCTAGACCGAAGGGATCCATGACGTGTATGCCCAAAACTTCTGTTTGACCAATGTACTTCCCAATATGGTCTGGGTCAACGGTTAATACATCAAAACCCTCACTCAGAAGCTGAGCCTCGATTTTTCTCAATCCATACGGTGCTGCCACGGGTATACCGTTTTTTGCTTTGATGGACGGAAAGAATAACCACTTGAAAAGCCAGTTTGGAAGAACATTGGGAGGAGCGCACGTTCCAAAACCCACAAATATATTATGGTGGTAATCGCTCATCAAGGTTCGGTCAACAGTTAAGAGTGTTCTGTTGCTTGCAGTTGTTCTAGTCAAGGTTACTCTCCTTCTTCCAAGGACAGTTGGATCGAGACACAATCCTTAGTGGTTTTTCACTCCTTCCTGCTGAAACATTCATTCCCGATGACTTTTGGGTTATTTCTATTTCACCCCTTAGATTGTGGAATGACACGTTTTTTTGTGGAAGATTATGTCCATTTGAACTAGACTTTGTTCATGAACCACTCGTTCTCTTCCTTTGTGCACTTCTCCAAAAAAAGGTTTGCTTCACTTTGAGGTATCTTTTCTCGATGAGCTTTTTGCTTTTGTGATGTCGTCATGTTTTCTTATCTTCACCCAGTTTGGTTGTATGCTCACTCAGTCCACAGAAACAATGTTAAGAGTTATTCGCAAATAAAAGGATTCACAGGAAAAGTTCTGGTATGTAAACATGTTGAATAGGACGAATACTAAAGGATTATGTATGACTGCTGTAAGTTGAAATTGAGATGGAAGGATGGACAAGGGATTCCTAAGGAACATGAGTTTCAACGTCATTCTACTTGGCGTTGTAAGCTTCATCACAGATACCAGCAGTGACATGATGTGGCCGATTCTTCCAATGTTCATTACGTCCATCGGCGGCATGGGGCTGGCTGTAGGCTTGATAGGGGGTCTCGCAGAAAGCGTGGCAAGCATCCTAAAAGTCTTCGCTGGTTACTGGTCTGACAAGCTTGGAAAAAGGAAGCCTTTTGTTGTCCTAGGTTATGTTATTTCATCGATATCAAAACTTTTCTTCCCATTAATCTCTGCCTGGCCACACTTGTTATTGCTGAAGCCTCTGGAAAGGTTCGGCAAGGGCTTAAGAACGGCTCCCAGAGACAGCATCATCTCGGACTCAGTAGCTAAAGGTGCAAGAGGAAGGGGTTTTGGGATTCACAGAGCCATGGATACTTCCGGAGCGATTCTTGGGTCTATCCTTGCTTTTGTCCTATTCTGGTTCTTAGATTTAGAGTTCAAAACAATCTTCCTGATTGGTGCAGGAATATCCTTCTTAGCTCTCTTACCTCTGACTTTTGTGAAGGATGCAAAAACTAAACCTAAACAAGTTTCTTTAAGAATCGGTTTAGAAGAAATGGAAGACCCTCTCAAGCTATTCATTCTAGTAGCGACAATTTTTGCGTTTGGCAACTTTACTTACATGTTCTTCATATTGAAGGCTCAAGTAGCCTTTCAACCATTGTTCCCAGAAAAAATGAAGAATGCAATGCCTATCCTTTTATACACTTTATTTAACATTTCATATGCACTTCTGTCCATTCCCGTAGGGGCACTTTCCGACAAAATAGGAAAGAGGCACGTTCTTGCCACAGGCTATTTCCTATTCGGAGTAACATGCTTCGGTTTCGTCTTCGCACATTCCCTAATGTCTTTCATAGCCCTTTTCCTTCTCTACGGATTATTCTACGCATTCGTCGATGGTGTGCAAAGAGCGTTCACCTCAGATCTAGCCTCAAAAAAACTAAGGGGAACTGCACTAGGAGCTTTCCACACATCTATAGGATTGGCCGCTTTACCTGCAAGTTTGGTTGCCGGATTCCTATGGGACATATGCCCGGAAATGACCTTTGTTTATGGAGCTTTAGCAGGCTTCATAGCTTCAGGACTCCTTGTAATCATTATCAAAAAGGACATCTACAGCACATGATAATCATTAGAAAAAGTTACAGGTTATCAGATACTTATTACGAATTCAATTCTATAATACTGATTCTGTTTTCTGAAATCAAATATTCAATAACCAGCGCTATAAGAATAGGCGAGAAAATTGAAACCCCGACATAATAATACGTGTAATGATACTACATCTCAACCAGCCTTAACCAGCACAAAGAAGTCATTTGAAAATAGGGGACTTGGCATCAGCTTATTAATGAACATTCCCCGAAAGGAAAGGAAAAAGGTAGCAAGTAAGATATTGTACTTGGCTCGGTATGAATAAACTAGTGGTAAGTGACAAGCGAAGAAACTGTTTTCAATCTTAAACTTAGGTCTTAGCTTCTCCAAGATAATTGCTGGACAGTTTTTTTGACACCCTAGATTGAGCTTCTCTCTTATTTGAAGAGGATGCTTATGCAGTTTCCTTTATTCCTTCAACGTGAGCAGTTCAAACAAATGTAGGGATTTATGTGCGTCAAGGTCGTATATCTGTGTCACGCTTTAGATTTGAACTAGTCAATGTTTATCTTCCGTGTATCTTTCTCAGGAGACTTCTTTGGAATTGTTATCTCTAGTACGCCGTTCTTGTATTTTGATGATATATTTTCGATGTTGATGTTCCTCGTCGGTATATTTATGGTCTTGTAGAATTTCTTTGCCTTGACCTCGACCTTCCCTTCTGTCACGTTAAGCTGTATGTCATCTTTTTCCTCGCCTGGTAGTTCAAGGTATATTTTTACTGTTTTATCTTCCTCGAAGACATCGGTTAGTGGTTCACGAATCTCTTTCAAGGCTGCTTCTGGAAGCTTAAATGGTCTTTTAGGCATTGGTCGTCTCCTCCATGGTTTGAACGGCTCACCAGAGTGGAACGGTTTGATTAGTTGGCCTGACCAGAAGCGTCCCTGAATCACGTATCCCTTCCTTCCAGGTTCGTCGATTGTTTTGATGTCCCATTTGCCTTTGAGTTTTCCATTCTTTATCATTTTATCAATTTCATCAAACTGTATCTGCATGTTTTTCATCAATTCATTGTCGAATCCGAAGTTCCTGAGCATTTCGTCAAAATCAAAGAATGCTGTCATCTCATTTTTCACCTCCCTATAATTCTTCCCATTCTTTCAAGGCTTCCCTGAGCCATCTTAATGCGAAACTGATCATTATGAAGCCGCTCTCCCCAAATTCTGAGCAATGATATTTTCCGCGTCCAATTTTCTCTAATAGCCCCCCTTCTCTTAACTTTCTCGTGTTCTCCCATACAAGCTTAGGATTCAAATCTAAATCCCGCATGAAATCGGAGAAGCTTATTGTATGATCCTCTTCTTCCATAAGCCGCTTCATCATTCGCAAACGACTTTCATGGGCCAAAGCATCAAACATCTTGGAAACCCTCTGAAAATCCCCTTCGATCGCCTCAAATTCGTTTTCCAGACGCTCCCTCGACCAATCCGTACATGATAGTGGTATCTCAAACACTATTTTTCCGTCTTGAACCAACTGCAGCTTTAACTTCATTCCCGTTCGCCTTTATTACCATAAAGTAATTACTTCAGAGTAATATATAAATATTACCATAAAGTAATTAACTCGCTCAACTTTATATCCACTCGTTCGTACCCGCTAGATATGAAGATACCACTAAAGGAAAGACCATAAATACAAAAGACTATTTGGTCAAGGTCACCGTTGAGAAGGAAACAACGGAAAGTTCAGGGACACAAATCACTGAATCAGAAGCCTCTATCCTTATACAAGAAATAATTAACCGAATATTCACTCCCAGACAAAGCTCAGTGCCCATCGCTAAGGGAATACCTATTCATCCTGTTCTTACCGAGGCGACCTAAAAAGCAGCCCATTCCCTCATGTCACCAGAGCAGCATCATCACGTTATCCCACATCTAAGCTGCCCCTGAACTAGATACGCACGCTAGCTATAATTCTGTATAATGAATTCAGATTTGGTCTTCATAACTTAATTATCTTCGTAACAATCAAAATAGAATCCGGTGAAATAAGATTGGCCTTGCCAGTAGAAACTGAAGAACTTCAAAAGAAGAAAGCAGAATTGGAAGACGAGTTGCAGCTACTAACGGATGAAGAGAAGAATTTGAAAGAACGCGTGAAGACACTTGAAGTTAATGTTGCAATCCAGAAACTGGAAGATAAAATCAAAGTAAAACGCGAAGCTGTAGAGAAGCTGGAAACCAAGAAAAACGAATTAGAAAAAGAATTTAAGGAGCCAGAGACTGCCCAGAAACCTGAAGAACAAGAACCTGAAACCCAAGAGAAAGCTAAGGAACCAGAATTGATGGTAACTGTAGCTCCAGTTGAAACCCAAGAGGCTACGCAACCCCAAGAAGAAGATAAAAAGAGACGAAGATTTTTCTAAATATCATAGCTCCCGCACACTCTGCTCTACTTCGTACACATGAAGAAAAGTAACGAAACGTCATGTATCTGAGGCGAAATGCACTGCTGTTCCTGTAATATCTAGCGGCGCATAATTTTTTTATTTAATCTATGCACTGGGAAATTCACAGAGGAAACAGGATCTAGAGCCGGAAATTCTCATTTTCTATATTTTTCATTCTGAAGTTTATTATAGCCAAGCAGAAGTTGCATGTTTCTATTTTGATTTTTGGGTTCATTTTTTGCAGAATCGGCATATTAGATCATGTCTACGTATTGTGGCGCATGTTTTGTATAGAAGATTCAGAAATTCGGTTTTGTCCACATGCGCTAAAACAGCGTTTTCTTGATGATTACTGATTTGTCTTTTTTGATAACAACTGATTTCCCATTGTTCTTGCAAACCACTTCGCCTTGGCTTTTCAGAACTACTTTGTCTTTGTTTGATACAAAAACTACGTCTTCGGCCTTGTAGACGAGTTTTGAATTTTTAGCGACAAGAATATCCAGATTCTCAGCTTCATTTGGGAAGGCGAAGATAAATCCGTGGTCTCCGTCGAAACTTTGATGGTTATGCTCTCTTTCTCTGAAAAACCGGCTGCACAAATCCTCTGCTTTATCTAGAAACTCTTGCTGGTTTTCATAATCCATCGCTGCAAAATCTTCTTTACTTGATTCTGTGAAGTGTTCTTGCATTTCTTTTGTGTCTCCAAGCATTAGAAAGGGCTCATCCAATTCTTTTTCAATGGATTTCCCAATAGCGCCTTCTCCGGTTTCAACTATGGCATCTAGAAGCAGTTTGCCGTGCCCGTGTAACACGTAACCCTTCTCTTCATCATCTAGCTTTATTGGAACAGCTAAAGTGTCACTGCTAATCTCTATTATGCACCTTTCTGTTTTCCACAACGTCACAGGTTCAGGTGTTTTCGAAATGGTGTTACCCAGTTTGTAGTTTTGCCATATCATTTATAATCCCTTCTTTCAAGAAATCTGGTAACTCGTCTCGCCATTTTATAGGCGGTTCGGCCAGGTATGGTGATAAGGTGTCGTCCTCTGACTTTCTCTTGAACGACTAATCCCGCTTCTTCAAGCACATCTAAGTGGCTTGAAAGCGTACTTGTGGTGATTTCCGAAAGCTTTTCTTGCAACTCGTTGATGTATTTTCCACCACTCATAAGCTCCTTTAATATTCTTAGACGGTGTTCATGGCCTAGAGCGCTCATGACTACAGCTACTTTTGGTAAGCTGACTTCGATTTGATGTTCTCTTCTGTGTGATGGCCTTTCTCTGAGAATTTTAACACCTTTTGGCCCTATGAATACACATTTCTCAAGTTCACCGTGTATGCCTTCGGCAACTCCTTCCATAACATCATCAATGTATTCTCGAACATTGGTACCAACGTCAATGTGGATCCCACGTTTTCTCTCTCGTTCTTTTTCAGTAACATCTTTGAGTTGTTCTTTGAGGTTGGCAAATTCTTCTCTCAGCTTTTTCATCTCTTCCTTTAATTCTTCAGTCAATTCGATTTTCATACTCCTTAACTTTACGTTTATCGTTTTCAATTCGATATATATCAAATACAAAACGACGCATATAAATATTGCGCATTGTTGTGCCCGCTATGGTTGGGAATAAGCTTCATTGTATCGGTGGCAATATCAACGGTAGCAACACTTTTGTTTAGTTTATTCAACATGAACAAACACACTTGAACAGAACACGATAGTTTATTTCAGTATTTTTCCGGTTTCCATGTACCACAAATACAAGTCTAACTCTGCCAAATTAAGATTTAATTTTCCTGCGATCTTTCTCAATAACTCTTCAATTTCCAGGTAACTTCTTTTCGTTAGCGTCTTCGGTTTCTCAATTATTTTGTACTTGGTCAGGACATCAATTATGTGAAAGTCTATAATGGCAAAATCAGTATAGCCTATATTCCGAAGAAAATGGCTAGCTTCTTTATATCCAATTCCCTTTACGTTCTTATCCAGCCATTCTCTTAACTTGTTTTCATCATTAAACATTTTAATTGTGGTTCTTAGCGAGTTCTTGTGTTTTCTTGCATCCACAATGTACCTTGCTCTAGTGTTGGGATAACGGTGACCAAGCTCTTTCAGCTTACTTGCCAGGAGAGATTCAGGAAGAATTAAGAGTCCATCCCCAATCTTCATCTGAATTTTCATACTCTTTTCAGCGTTGAAATTTGCCGTTAAAATGCAGAAACAAAGCTCTTTGAATATTTCATTGCTTGACCCATTACCGAGTTCTCTGAATTCTCTCAAACGATCATCCACTAGTTTTTTCACTTCACTGTTCTTCAAGTACTCAACAGATTCCAATAATCCGTTCATCTTATCCATTTATTACTCAAAAGGAACAACGAAATAAAGATTTCACATAATCCCAGCTGCAAATGTAAACTGGAGATAAACACGTAGAAATCCTACATGTTGCGGTCGGCTAGATTGCGCTGATCCAGCTAAGATCCAAGGTCCAGTTTTTAGGGGAAATCGAGGTATGTCAATTCTTGTTTTAGGCTGCCTTCCGCAAGCTCCCCTTTTCTTTCAGGTTTTTAAAACAGACCAATTAGTTTTAGACCGTCTCTCACAAAAATAAGTGCAAACAAGATCAAGGCAACCCCTAGAACACGAAGAATGCAAAGGTAATACTTGCTTTCAATAAAGGACCTGGATCTTTCTATGACTAAAACAATCGCGATTTTCGACCCGACAAGCAAACTGTAAAATCCTAACACAAAAAGGAATGTTGCTGAAACGTGTACATCTAAACTCTTGAATATCATGGGACCGCCAATAGAGAGCCAAAATAGGTATGGGTGAGGACTTAACAAATTTGCAAGTACACCTCGTTTTAAAGCGTCTTTTTTTAAAAGCTCAACACCAGCCTTTCCGATTTGGACTCTAAGACTCTCAACACCTAACCAAGCTAGATAGCAGGCACCGAATAAAGAGATTATTCCAATCACAAAATTATACCCTGCTAAACTTGATAGTATGAACAATACAAATAGAACAATTGGCAAATCTGTGATTAATGGAGAAACCGCGACTTTTATTCCCTCTTTTTTTCCATGTTTCAGAGTTTCAGAAAACACTAAGGCAAGAAGAGGCCCAGGAGATGTCCCAGCAGCAAGACCGAAAATTACTCCAGAAATCAGAAATTCAATTCCTTCAGCCATGTAAATGACTATGGAAAAGCGGGATATGAAGCTTTCCAAACCCACATTCCGGTGCGCACACAGTTTGCTGCATCCAATTTAGTTATTACACCGGTTTTTATTCGGATGGCTTCTTGTTCAATTCCCAAAATTCTTCTGGAGAAAGATTTGCTTTCTCTGCTGATGCTGCACTATACGGGCAGACTTTTATGCATGTTGAACAGTCTACACCGTTTTCGCACCAGTAAAGATAGCATCGTTCAACGTTGACATACCACTTTAGTGCTCCAGGGTTGTTAGAGCGACACGCCGGTTCAAAGCTTGGTTCATCGTCCATTGAAATGGCGTCAGCCTCGCATTGTTCGGCACATAACTTACATTGTTTGCAAAACTCTGTTACACCAAACTCTATGGGTTTGTCAGGTTCTAGTGGAAGGTCTGTTAGAATCTTGCAGAGTCTTACTCTCGAACCGTATTTGGGGGTTATCAATAAGCCGTTGCGGCCTAGTTCTCCAAGTCCAGCGTCAATCGCAAGCGGAATGCTTAAAGCAGTGTCATTGCCGCATTGTATTGCTTCATACCCAAGATTGCGTATAAATTCGCCCATGCCCGCAAGTATGAACGCCATTTTTGAATAACCTACTCCAGTGGCAGCTGCAGCAGGAGCAGAAGGGGAAGTTGCAATTCCACCTGCGTCCATTTCAACCGCCATAGCAATGACATTTCCAAATCTCTCTGGGACATCAACATCTGCATACACCCAATCTCTATTAAGCCTGCAGACTCCAACCAGCGAAGCACCGAAAAGCCTTGCTGCCCGCTTGATAAATATGCTCATCCTACACAGGTCATAAACCTCATACTTCGTCTTTGTCCAATCAATTCCAACAGTGTCCACTGAAGCTCTATACGGTTTGATTTTTTCCCATGAGAAACCACCTTCAAAAGCATCATGCACTATCCAAGAGGCATATGCTAATGCAAAATCAACTCTAGAATAGCCGAGTTCTCCGTTTGAAATTATGCTAGGTACTTTTTCATCGTACATTCGCCTATACCCTTTCCATGATGAATCCCACATCACTCTGCTAAAAATAATGTTCTTGCTGTCGTAGCGGCGAATTCTGGATCGATCAATAATGTAGGGCGGTTTCTCAACTGTTTTCGCTTCTTTTGGGATTCTGCATGTTTTATCTGAATTCATGGCGCTGTCACTTCAAGTAAAATGGAGTATTGTGAAGTTTTAAATCTATGTCCCACGGATTCTCAAAATAAGGTAATAGGAAGACTACAAACCGATTTGGCGGGTTTGTAAGGGGTATCAGAGCTGTTTATCTGAGATCCACAGATGCATTTCTGAATCTTAAAATGCTTGAAATAATTGCAAAACTTGAAAGTGAAGTTTACATTATGATTAGACCCTCAGCGCGCGTTATTTGAACTTGAAGATTGCTTCAGCATTTTTTGTAGTGGCTGTAGCTAAGTCATCTAAACTGACTTCTTTTAGACTTGAGATTTTTTTTGCTATGAAGGGGAGGAAGCTTGGTTCGTTTCGTTTTCCTCTCATATTTTGTGGTGCAAGCCAAGGGCTGTCGGTTTCAAGGAGGATCTTCCTCAGGTCTATCCATTCAGCGATTTCATGGAGTTTGTGAGCGTTTGGATAGGTAACGTTTCCAGCGAACGAAACATGAAAGCCCGATTTGATACACTGTTCAGCCATCTCTTTGTTTCCTGAAAAGCAGTGCATTATTCCCCTTATTTTTCCTTTGAATCTCGAAATGATTTCGAGAATGTCCCTGTGTGCTTCTCTGTCATGAATTACAACAGGCAAATCTAATTCTTCAGCTAAGAAGAGTTGGGCTTCGAAGGCTTTTTTCTGAGCTTCCCTTGGGGACAAGTTCCTGTAGTAATCGAGGCCGATCTCTCCTATGGCTACGACTTTTGGATTTTCAGAAAGTTCTCTTAATTTGTCCAAGATGTTTTGATCTAACTGAATGGCGTTGTGAGGATGAATACCTACAGCTGCGTAGAGTCCTTCGTGCT
>Ga0209986_10000948_pt1 | contig 28460 bp, 23 predicted proteins | sample BlataG_FD_183168 | JGI IMG/M metagenome (GOLD analysis project Ga0209986, IMG submission 183168) | Deep subsurface microbial communities from Black Sea to uncover new lineages of life (NeLLi) - Black_00105 metaG (SPAdes) (version 2) | ecosystem: Environmental > Aquatic > Marine > Oceanic >...
GGGGGAGGGGGGGGGGGGTGGTGTGAGAGAGGCGTTGAATGGGGTGTGTAGGGAGCTGGTGATGGGAGGAGGTGGGGAAGGAAAGGTGGTGTTGGCCATGTGTGATGGGTTTGGAATTCCTGATCATTTGTTGCAGGCACCTATTGCTTTTGGATGGGAGGAGTTTAAAGGATGATATGTGTATGGTTTTGTGTAGCAATTTAAGTTGCAGTAAGAGAAAAAAATGGTACGTTGGTTGGCGGGGCATGCTTAAAAGTTGCTGGTTCCACAGCAACGTCGGATTACTCTACTATTGATTCGGCCAGTGCATCGATGGTATACATATAGCTTTGTTACATCGCATAAAATCTGATATAACGAGATAAAATACAAATTGGGGAACCTCATTGGGGAAATCTCATCTGGATCATAGATATGCCAGACCCAAAGGTTGGAGTTGGTGTACTAATATGGAAAGATTCTGGTGATCACTTTGTTCTATTGGTGGGGAAACGGTAAGACAGCACATCACTTTCGACAGCGTCCTTCCCTTACATTTTCCAGGTTCTGGACACCCACTGACTCCGTTTGAAACACATCTTCACAGGTTGGGTTCTCACGGTGAAGGAGAGTATGCTCTACCAGGAGGCCATCTGGAATGGATGGAATCTTTTGAAGAATGTGCATCTAGAGAACTGAAAGAAGAAACAGGAATAGACATACCACCAGCACAGTTCACATTTGCATATGCAGTCAACTCTGTCTGGGAGGCCAAATGCTTTTTTGATGCAAATGGAATGACAGAAGGACTGCAGAAAGAAGCCCATTATGCCACCATCTTCATGGAGACCTTCTGTTCTCCTCTCAATAAAGAACCTCAGACACTTGAACCACTCAAATGTGAAGGGTGGATGTGGGTGAAATACGATGACATTCCAAGACCTCTGTTTCAACCGTTGGCAAGGCTGTTGACGAGTAAGGGTTACAGACCTCCATCCAAGAATCAGGAGGATGAAAACTGTCGAAAATTAGAAATATATGAGTAGGAATGAATTTGAGGTGAAAAAGTCGTGGTCCACAGGCATCGCTGACAACCTGGACGGCGACAACGACTTGCCAATTTTTTGAAATAAAATCGAGACTTCCGTTTTCCAAAAGATGTAATTTCATTGCCACATTAAATCTAGCGTGAATCTAGCGTGTATACTTTGCATTCTTTGCTTATAATACAGTATGGAAGAGTTGAGGGCGACAAAGCTATGGTTGCAAAAACAATTCAACAAGAGTGGGTGTCAATTGGAGCCCAAAGCTCTAGAGAAGCTAATCACCATAGTATATGAAGCATCCGACCCAGAAGAATTCATCCACGAATTCATAGATAAAGTAGATCAAGGTAATTCTCCCACTTTTTGAAAAATCACAAGTTCTCCCTGACTCTTTCTATCTCTTCTAACCATCTCTATCCCATTCCATACTGCAGTTAATGACACACGTCGTGTCACACTAGACGTCCTAGATAGAGTACTTGACGCATTACAAGGACGCACCCAGAAGCAAGAAGTCATCCAAGTGATCGACGCTTTCAACTCCCCCTGCTTCACCTATGATCCAGTTCACAAGCTCTTCCACACCAACTGCAAGCCTTCCACCCTCTACTCTGATGCCACCTCTAAGGTAGATGTATACACTAGAAGATACCATCTCATTTCACAGAGAATCAGAAGACACAAACTGTTCCGCCCCTCAGTCTGGGGATCGTCTGCAGCAGACGGCTCCAGCAACAACACAGATTGTGAATTAACAGAACTCAAAGCTCTCCTTGGCCTGGTCGGTCAGCCTAGATACGTACTTGGCTTCTTAACACAACCAGAAGAGAACAGATACTTCATTGAAGACTTATCCGCTCGTTTACCTTGTGATCTCACAGAAGCAGAACAAGCAGGAGGTCTGTTTACAGAAAACTGCATTGTGGTTGCAGAGGGGGAACTCACCCCAGCAGGCATCTTCAAAGTTTCAGCTCTAGGTCTCCCTCCTCCAGAAAGAAGAGCAGATTCTCTCACTGCTCTTCAGGGTCTAGATCTCTTTGGAGGGCGCATCCCCGAGGCAAGAGAAGTGGCTGCTTTCAGAGCTCACCATCCAGACGACAGAGTCATCTTTCTGTCTGATGTCTGGCTGGACAGACCTGATGTACTCGAGAAACTTTACACTGTACTCTCCATCTTTGCATCCATGCCACAGCCACCCAGCATGTTTGTCTTAATGGGTGATTTCCAATCGTGCAACAACAACACCAACTCCGCCTCAATCACCAACTATTCAAGGTTAAAGGAAGGCTTTGCTGCTCTGGGTAGACTGTTGTCTCGTCACAAGACCCTGATGGTCGACCATGGCTGTCAATTTGTCATCGTACCAGGCCCCTCTGACCTTTCCCCCTCCTCTGGATGCCTCCCCAAGGCGGCCATCCCTAGATCTATTGCTGCTCCATTACTCGATTTAGTACCTTCTCCAGATAACATCATCCTCACATCAAATCCATGCAGAATTAGGCATGGTGATAAGGAACTGGTGGTGTTTAGGGAGCAAATGCAACGTAGGTTTAGGAGGCTGGCTCTCCTACCACCAGTTGGACCCTCTACACCCCAAGCAGGACCTGGAGATTATGATGATGATGACAATCATGATGTTCATGATGTTCATCATACTACTACTACTACTAATGTTAGCACACCTAGTAGTATAGAAGAGTCACAACATTCATTTGATTCATTATGTTCCACAGTACTTCAAGAAGGTCACCTAATGCCCCTCCCATTGGAATACGCCCCTGTTCACTGGGAATGGGATCATGCACTGTCAGTCTACCCGGCTCCTGATGGACTGGTGCTGTCAGAAGGACTACCAGCAGCTACGCATGTGTTTGATAGGTGTGCGTGTATGAACCCTGGGTCGTTGGTGGAAGGGACATTTGGGGCGTACGTACCTGCTACTGGGGAGATGGAATTGTGTGATGCGTATATGCCCGATGATGACGATGGAGGGGAAGAGGAGGAGGAGGGGGAAGAGGAGGAGGAGGAGGAAGAGGAGGAGGAAGAGGAGGAAGAGGGGGCAAAATTGACACCAGAAGAGGCAATGTGGTGAGTGAGGGCTGCAATTGGATGGTTTTGCTCTCACCATGCTGGGCTGGCTTCAAACTTGTCCAGGTCTGCATAAGACGCTGGGCACCTTGTAAATGGTGCAAATGATTCTGTGGCATATAAATGGCCTGAAATTAAGTCAATTATAAGGAGAATACTGGATACAGGAATATAAAGTAGCTTTGCATTTTACTTTTTTGTTCTCGATCAGATAGCTTGACCAGAAGAGGTTCATGTATGGCTCCTCGAAACATTTGGTTGACGTGAACGTCAATTCACGGGCTAGATATCATGAGACTACAGAAAAAAGCAAATTAGGGCGTGGAATAATTACTGCTGTTGAAGGTGGCGTTCATAAACGTAAAGCAGTGCCTCCCGGCTATTTACAAGGCTACCTACAAGCAAGACAGAGACTAAAGAGCATGGGATTAGAACCACTAAAGCGATTTCCCATTACCAGTCGACACCACTCCGCTCACACTCACCATCACCTTCACCACCAGGCAACCTCCAACACCAATGTTGTCACCGCCTCCACCTCAGCCCCTCCACAACCAGCTGCAGGCCTCCTCAGTGAAATGCTCCCTCTCCTATTCAAACAAAGAAAGAAATACCTCCAAAGACAGAGGCTGCTCGGCACATCACAACAATACTCTCAGCAACGACCAGGAGAGCCTGCTGGCTTACTCTCTCTCCCCGAAGATGTTCTGCTCAAAATAGTATGCCACCTACAACATGATGAAATAAAGCCTCTATTCCAAGTATGCAACAGATTGAGTGAAACCTTGCACAACGCAATCAGATTTCACTTCAATTTTGCCACCCCCTTCCGGCCCATTGCGGAGATGGAGACGCAACAGCTGCCATGTGGTGGCATCCCAGGCAGGCCAGACAGGCAACGTAAGAGAGCTGTCACTAATTTATCTGCTGTTATGGCCAGGTTGAGTAGAGGAGGTAGAATGGCTGCAGTATCAGCTGCTAGAAAGAGTGGGATGGGGGGTGATATTACATCCAACGGTGCTGGTGGCAGTGGCAGCGGCAGTGGACCAAGAACGCTGACCTTTCGTGAACGGTCTTTTTCGAGGCCGTCTCCCCCTCTACCAATGTCCCATCAACAACAGCAAAGTAATGAACATCAACAGCAACAACACCAAGTACAACAACCTTTAGACAGACAAATAGCACAAATAAATAGTATACATCCAGACAGACACGCATCACCTGCTCTCTTGTTGCCCTCCCCAAACTGAGATGGCACTAGCTTGTTTATTTGTATTATACGAACATTTTATACTGGCATGACATGACATGAATGCTGTAGATAAACCTTATATTTAGTGTGTGAGTGTGACCTTACTTTCAAGTTGAATTGACATTATTGTGGTGTGTACCAAAATTAGTAGTATGAACAACAAAGTGGCGGGAATGCATACCTCCATGTAAATTAGTACGATGTTACGCCATCCTTTTGTTTCCAAAGATTAAGATTGATTTACATTACTGTGTGTAGCAATTTTCAATGGGAAAAAAACCACCAAGCTCCATCTCCCAATACAACCAAGCCCCAGGCTCGACTGTCGGCAGAATGATGAAAGAAACAAGAAAACTTTTCATGGAGATGATATTAAAAACAAGATTCATTCTCCCCTATTCTATTCTATTTATTTCTGCCCCAAGCAGCTACATTTATTACCCCCAACAATTATATAACATTCTATTATAGTTGTCGTCACTGGTACCTAAACCTATATATGTATGATTCACCAACCCCCTTTCCAATCCATTCCAAAAAGTAATACCAATTTAAAAACTGAAAAACTTTTAACTCTTCTCTCTTGTTATCTATCTCTCTAAAGTACTTCAGTGGCTATATCAACTAGCATGGGGGGTTTAATTACGAGTTCCTCTACTATTTCCTTTCACATTCATCATCTTTATCCATCATTCATTGAGACCAAGGGGATTTCCCCCACCGTCATCAAGTACCTACTTCTACCTACTTCTTATATTTAACTGAAACGATTGAATATGATTTGAACCCTTATTACCATCTCCTTCTCAGTAATAAGATCATCTCACGTCTACCTCCTCCTCAAGAGAGAGAAAGAGCGAGAGAGACATATAAAGAGAAGCTCAAGCAGCAGGGTTGAAAATGTAGCCTGGCAACTCTGCAGAGCAGGCCATTGTGCTCACCTTGCAGAACTTCCCACTGCCATACTTCTCCTTGGCAGCTGGCAGCTCCTTGCTAGTCTTGGAGAGCTTGAAGAGGGAGTGAACAGCCTGGGCACAATGCTGCAGCTCTGCTGGGGTGTAGCCGCTGTAGAAGGAGAGGGTCTGAGACCAGCAAGGCTTGCCCAGCTCCCACAAGGCCACCAAGACGCAGGATGCAGCAATGTGGGAAGGCAGATAGTTAACCATGCCATAATCCATGAGGCATAATTCAGCTAGATATGAAGCTAAGAATTCAAAAGTAAGATCTAAAGGGACTTCACCGGCAGCAGCCTTGATGAAACGGCGGAGGAATGTCTTGATGGTGGGTTGAGTGAGATCAAAGCCCAAAGTGTCAAGAACTTGCTTCTCGCAGGTCAACACCTGTTCTCTAGTGTACGTGTTGTCGGTGATGTAGCAGAACTCTTCAATCTGAGGAGCGTAGATTTCCTCGTACTTGGAGGCGATGAGCATACAGGACACGCCGATGAGCTGGAGGCGGTTGCGCTTGACGTCGACAAGGGAGAGGAAGCGGTCAAGGTAGGCGGCAGAAAGGAAGAGGGTCTCTGATGAGAGACGGTACTCTTGACCTACTTCTATGAGCCAGTCTACAAGGATGCTACGCATGATTGGGTTGATGTCAGTCTGGACGCTGTCCATGTAGGTCACGAGGGGACGGCGGCGGAGTTCAGACTGCGTGAGGTGATGGAAGATGAGATTGGCATAGCTAGAAGCAGCTGAAATGTCATCTCCATCGTGTGCGTCTATATCTACATAGCTGAGTGTGGTGCTGGTTGGGGTAACGGTGTGAGTTGCCTGTGAGAGTTGTGGTGGGGAGGTGGGTGAGCGGGAAATGTCAACGCGTGTGGCAGGAGAAGGAATGCTGTCCCAGGAAGGCAAGAAACTCCGGGTAAACGCTAAGAAATACTTACATGACCAGTAAAGGCACTCTGGAAGTGCTGATGGTGTGGAGAGCTACTGGGTTGAGCGAGAACAGCCTGTGGAAGGAAAATTGAAAATCAGGGTTAAGATCAGAATTTAGAGACACGGAAGGATTCGCAAGCCATCTAAATCTCCCTATGAGATGGTCATCTATGCATCTATACAATGCAAAAGCGGAATGATTGAAGCAATTGGTCTAGGATAGCCTGGAAAGATCATGTTGAAAAGTTGAATTTCAAACGCAGCATCCGGCCTCAACCCTTGCTCAATTGCACATGTGTAGTTTCTTACCTTGAGAGACACTTGTGACTCGCTTTCCTGGTTAGTGATCTCATTCAAAGCAGCCCTTTTGCAGCCAGTTGGGGATGTAGGCCCGCCGACTGAAGGTCTTTTTTGCCTGGTTGGCGCTGCAGACGTCTCATACTCTACGTCTTGAGATGATGGTAGAGTGGGGATATCAATTGTGGTCTGCATATCTAATTATCCCGAGGTCCCTCAAGGTGGTTGTTGAATGCTAATTAAAGTACGCAACAGGCTGGTTTAGCGCAGTTGTAAGCAACTCAGAAGCTACAAATAGTATGTAAACGCTATTATGGTTGCAATTAACTACAGGTATGGGCTCTCAGCTGCAGAGTTGGAGCAATTTAAACTCCCTCTCTTTTTGGGAATTTGCCGCCAAAATTCAAAATATGATCATCCACTCGCATTGCCTGCTGGACTGTCTACTCATCCTAAGTCTCAGAAACACACACCCTGCCATGTTCCCTTGTTATGCTCTCCCTTACGATCAAATCACCACTAACTGGAACCTCCAAGGGGAAAAACAGATTTCAAAAAAGTCAACAAACAACCCCTTCACAATCGGTCAGACTGGCGTCTCTCCTTCTGCTCCATGTCTCAAAACCCCATTGCTTCTTCCCACCTTATCTTATCTTACTTCCTCTTCATTCTTATTCTAAATTACACATATATATCTTATATCTCATCATAATTAGGATTAATAGCCAACAACCGTTCCTGCAATACTCTCTTTGCATATTCACTCCCACCCTCCCCTTCCCTCTGCTCCGGCTGCTCCATCACCTCCAACACTCTATCCTTTTTAATCATATGTGTAATCACCTTCTCAGCCAGGCAAATCTCCTCAATTCCAGCTTCTCTATCAGTAATTGCATGCCGTGACGACAAGTAGTCAAAGTACCACTTGACCAAGTCTCTTTGCGCTACAACTGGGATGTGATCCCCAGCTGCTCCATATTCCAGTAACTGAGCGGTCCCATCATCTGCCATTTGTTTTAATCGCATGACTAGTAGGTTGCGGACGTTTTCATACTTGGCTCTTGGGAGCTTGGTTGGCTGACGGTCAGCAGCAGGTCTACCAGCTGCTGCATCTTCAGCATTGGTGCCTTGGTTTTCTTGATTATCCTGTCCATCGCCGTGCTCTTGCTCCTGTGGTGCTGCTGCTCCTGTTGTTCCTGCCCCTCCTCCGTCCTTTTGTTGCTGTCCCTCTTCCTGACCATTACAATCAGCTGCAGCTAGGTCTTCTGCCACCTCTTCCTCCCACATCTCATCCTCCAGCTCCTCATCTGGCCTCTCCACCGCAATAATAGAATTCTTCAACAACCTGTACGCCTCCTTAACATGCTCCCTCCTCACCTTATCACACAAATGCAACCTAGCCAGTGCCTCACTCAATCTGACCAGAGCTTCCAACTGACGTACTGTGATTCGATAGGCAGATGCGCCCTCTGAGGTGGCATCGCCCACCCTCAGGCGTTTGTAGCAAATGACCAACGTCTTTTGAGCGTCAACGGGGATACTAGGTCTGATCGCGCGTGCCATTTTGATGTAGCACTGCATCTTCTCTCTGCTGTATGGAGGACTTAGTGCTACACCTACCCCCATGTGAACACTGAGAATATGGGAAGCTATCTGGGCATCAAGGTGGGGATCAGGCTCATCAATCATGACATGCAGCAAATCAAAGCGAGAAAGAATAGCAGGTGGCAGAGCTACATTGTACTTTAATGGCTTGGATCTGTCATACCTGCCCGCTACTGGGTTGGCAGCAGCAAGAATAGAGGCACGGGCATTCAGAGTGGCTTGGATACCAGCTTTAGCAATGGATATAGTTTGTTGTTCCATAGCTTCATGAATAGCCACTTGATCCTTGACATCCATCTTATCGAATTCATCAATACAGCAGATACCGTTATCTGCAAGCATGAGCGCACCAGCTTCAATGCAAAACTCTCCGCTCTCAGAATCTCTGACAACAGTGGCAGTGAGACCAGCAGCAGAGGAACTCTTTCCTGATGTGTACACAGCTCTGGGTAAAAAGGCAGATACATACTTCAACAGTTGACTCTTGGCACATGCAGGGTCGCCTACAATAGCGACATTAATATCTCCACGCAGCTTGATACCTTCTTGTGTCTTCTTCTGCACTCCTCCCAACAGCATGAGCAGCACCGCTCTCTTCACGTCAGTGTGTCCAAATACATTAGGCGCAATTGAATTTGCCATGCGATCATACAGAGCAGGATCCACCTTCATCTCTTCCAGCGCTACTTGCTGTTCCTCTGTGAAATCAGCCCATACCTGGTCTGGTGTCTGGTCATCGTCTGCTCTGATATTGATCATACCTCCTTTGTAATCCACCGTCTGCGTACAGCTAGCAATGAAACACAAACGATATGTCAGCTCCCTGACACCAGTACGAGCTGGACCAGTGACCAGACCAGTCACACCTTCACCTTGAGCTGCACGATCTGAGCTTTGCTTGGCCTGCACTCGTTCTCCAGGAGCGGTGAGAGCTGCGACGTCTGGAACGACGACCAGCGTACCGGTGAAGACGGCCTTGTCACCTGGGCGGATGGTTTCCACTTGATCGTTACGTAAGATGACGTCCATGGTACGTGGGAGACACCCAGCTGGGACCTCTGCTGGGTTTTCTTGCACTTTGACCTTTTGCCAGTCTACAAAGATGGATTCATCCATGAGCAGCGTCCATTCCTTGGTGTTGAGACATGTCATATTTGGACAGATGCTGGGTTGGGTGAATTTAAACTGCTGTTCTACTCCTGCGACGACTGTATTGCAATGCTTGCATCGGAATGTGCCCAAGAAGAGCTCTGGACGGACGTCTGTCGTCCGAGTGACGGTGCCAATAAACTGAGAGAGCCTGCCGACACGGGCGCTCTTCAGATGTCTCAAAGGTTGATTTTCTTCAAGGTTGTAGAATGAGACCCAGAATTCCTTTTCACTGCCATCATCTCTCTCTACGTAGATGTCTAGATGGTCTCTGACAAAGTCTCTGACTGCTGAGCGGAGGAAGGGCTCAAGGCGGTAGGTGGCGTCGGCAATGGCGGCAGCAAGAGAGGCGTCCCATTCGACGACGTGTTGGAAGTCGACGTAGATTGTGACCAATTCACGCTCTCTCATGATATCTAGTTGCTGTACGTATACTCTGGATAATTGAGATGGTGTACCTGTGCGTGCGTTTAAGAGGATGAGGAGACGTGAGAATGTATATGGCCTTGATCATTTTAAGATCACTCGATATTTTTAGACAGCACTCACCATCCATGCTAACTTGACCACTACGTTCTGGTTCTACATTAATTTCAAAGGCAAAATCGTTCAAGAATTCTAAAAAGCGAGCCTTGACGGTCTCACACACCTCAGTAGGTGCGTTTAAATTATTTATTGGTTGGAGGCCTGCGTGAAGATCCATCTAGAATAGGTGTAGCAGATGCCTTTTAGAATACAAATTGGAATCAAATTATTTGATCAGGAAGATTGCAGGGGGCCGCAATTTGATCGCTAAATATTTGAAATTTTATGAAGGGACCCGGGGAGTAGCAATGAGGAGCGAGTTCGGTGAGAGAGAGCAAGCACGCCCCTAAATATATATAATATGTTGCCTTACCACTGGAAGGTATCATCAGCCTGTGCTCTTACTATTGATGCAAGTTACAATGTAATATGACAAGGGTGATGTTTATATGTATGCCAAATCTTGTTTAGCAGGTGGGAAGAAAGCCCCACTGGGAGAGCCGCCTGCCAGACCCTAAAGACCCTAACTGTAAGACCGAGGATAAAACAAAGGCTCCCTCAGCCTTCTAAGGTCCACTTTGACGACTCTGTTTGTTCATATCCAACAAATCAAGAAATTTAAACCCCTCAATTAAATTCAACAACAACCTCCAACGGGTCGACTTCAATCTCCGAAAGCATTAAACCTATCGAAAGCTTAAAACCAACACAGTTCCATACTACCACTCTTTCATAATGGACTGGGAGAGCCATGGAGACCCATTTCTAGATAGCTGTAAGTAGATCCGAAATTTCCAATCCAGCATTAAGCCCCCATTTTCATTTTCCCTCCCCCATTAGACGTGTCGTTTCTAACTTCCCCCCACTCTCCACTCTGCAGATATCAACGATCTAGAACCTGAGAACAATGCATTCTTAGGCGAGCTAGATTTCACAGGTCTCGGAACACACGCCTTCCATTTTTCTCCTCCCGATTTTGCCAACCAGCTGGAGGAGACCACTATGGGCCTCAACATCAACCCTCCTACCAACACTACTACAACCAACACCAATTACATCAACCTTACTACCAAGAAGAATGCTCCCACCAATAAGAAGATTAATACAACTCTAAACAAGAGCTATCCTAAAGGCTACCAAAGGGAGGAGTATGATGACGAGGATGATGACAATAATAACGACCGTAATGGTATTTCAACTGCAGGTCTCACACCTGCAGCCAGGAAGGCAGCTATCCAAGAGAAGAACAGAAGAGCACAGCGTCGCTTCAGAGAAAGACAAAGAACAAGAGTTGCCGAGCTGGAAGAGCAAGTAGCAGAGCTCCGAGCAGAGATGGCTGTCCTTGCTGGTGGTAAAAAGGCAGCAGAGGCCCGTCTGATGGCCAGTCACTACCACCATCATCATTATCCTACTGACACGGCTACTGCTACTGCTACAGCAGTCCTGAACAATAACAACATTACAAACAGCGCAAATACAACAACAGCAGCCACAGCAACCACATCTTTACATCTCGACTCGGGAGCTTCCCTCTTTGAAGGTGTGGCACAATTTGACGATGACGATGTTGTCATCACACTTGCCTCTCTTCAACAAGAACAGCAACACGAACAAGAATACAATGCTGCTGCTCCCCCACAAGTCACAAGCAGTGTGACTGCTACTGATGGTACTACTACCAGCATCAAGAAGGGAGTAGCCTTGTCAGCTTCCCAAATCAAGTCCATAACTCCATCCGAAATGTCTAAACTATACGAGGCATATGTACATGAACTGGCTGCTGTGCTGGTTGAAGGGGAGAACAATTCCAAGGGTCTAGTGGCTGCTGGTACATTCACTGCTGATGCATCGACTGCTGCCGTCGAAGTAGGAAGGGGTGGTGGTGGGAGAATGGATCAACTGGTGCATGAGCTCCTACTTCTCATCACTCGTTTCTCTTTATGCAACCCCTCTGCTGCCAAGCAGTTTTCCTTCCTCAAGCTTGACGACCCCCTTTCAGCCACTGCTGAGAAAAGAGAGATGGAGGAGGAAGAGGAGGATGAATATAGACGGAATGAAAAGCTGGCATTAAAAAGACTTTCTAAAGTCACCAATGCACTGCAACTCACCCCAGCACAGCGTACTGCTATGGTTCAACTGAGGAGAACCTTCTCCCGTCGCCTGACGGAGATTGCCCAGGCCAGAGAAGCTTCCCTCTCCCTTCTCGCCACGGCTGCCCCTCCACCGCCATCTTCTTCCCTCATTTCCAACAGACAGGCTGCCAGGCAGTGGTTGAAAGCTCAGCATGCTGCAGAGAGCATCAGGCAGCTGATGAGGGAGGAACACGTCCTCACACTGGACCTCATCTCCACTGTGACTAAAAAAGTACTGAGCAGCAGACAAATGGCGCACTTGTTGATTCACAGTTTCCCATTTACGCCTGATTTTCTGTCGGTGTGTACTTGGGTGGCATCTGAAGAGGGGGATGCGGAGTCATTGATGGTTTTGTATGGTGCAAAGTGTTGGAGTGATGATGCTGACAAGGCATCTGCTAGAGTTGATTATGGTGTGGATGATGCCATCATTGAAGAAGGAGAGGAGGACGAGAAGAGGAGGATCAATGACAATGGAGGAATGAGGAAGAGCCAGCGCGCTAGGAAATCAAAGACAATTTTGAATGTATAAGAACAACAAGGAAGGGAAAACGTAGCGAATCCGTGTGTTTTTGATTATGAATCTATATAACGGGCAAAAAAATTGGGGGGGGGGGGGGAAGTGAATCTAAACTCCTCTCTCTAACAATTTTGTGGTGTATTAATAAGCTTTAAGTTTTGATATTTTTGAATTAGTGTAGTGTAGTTTGAAGTAGAGTTGTTTTGGGTATATATCGACTTGACTCTTTGATTCAACTGGTTATTCAAAGAGAGAGAGAGAGGAAACAATACCTTGTCAGTTGTACTGGCTATATATTTGAATTGTATATCTATATATGTTCACATACATTTTTGTTTTGTAGTCAGTAGTTGTGTAGTAATACAATATACCGGGAAATGTATAGCGACCATTTAGATTTGCAGAGGATTCAAGGGAAGATGGGGCAGCTTGACCCTCTTCCAGCGCAGTTTGAGTTGTTGTTCGAGGTCGGCGGTCAGAAAAGGGAACGATGTAGTCCAACCCAGCGCAGTGTTTTTTAAATTATACCAGAAAGGAATCCATGGATACGTAGGCACTTTACACTTCATTCACGTCCACCATGTCCTCCTCTGCTGCGGACTGGGACAACCAAGATGATGATCTGGGCGAAGATGTCTGGGCCAATATTAACTCTCTGTATGAAGACTATGAGCAAAAGAAACAGGTATTTTATGTGCATATGCACACAAACGTTGTCAATCCACCGTTAATTCTCAGTTATCCGCCACAAGCTCACACAACTCAATCTCTCCCTCGCTACAACACAGCGGCAACATGCATCTCAGCCGACCAGCCCTCTTCACAACAAACCACAGCAGCCTCCTCTAGCACCTCCCCACCTACCTCCACCAACAAGGCCACCTATGGGTCATGTTTCAGCTGTGGCAGCTCGATTACGAGCCCAGGCTCCAGACCTTCCTCCATCATCATATCAACGACAGGATCCCGTCTCTCAGCAGCCTCTTCCAGCTGCACCTGCACTCCACGCCACCAACACCTCTGGAGCTGTCCTTGGAGGTATCCCCTCCTCAAAAACCCCAGCATCATCATCAGAAAAACAACTTCAAAGACAGCTGGGTATTCTAGAAGGCACAAATGCTCTTCTCCGAGACAATCTGGAACGAGCCGAAAAGGAAAAAGCCATGCTCAAGAAACAGATAGCTGAGATTAGAGGGAAAGAAACTGCTTCTGCTACAATAGCTGCCGGTATTCAACAAAATGGTAGTTTTAGGGTATCAGAAATGCAGCGTCAACTGGGAGCTTTGAAACAGCAGCTGTTATTTAAAGATCAAGAAGTGGATGAATTAAAAAAAGATTTGACTGATAGAATGGAAAGGCTGCATCAACTCGAAGCTACTTCAGCTACTTTACAAGCTGATCTCCAGCAGGCACAGCATCACCATCACCATCAGAGAAGCATAGCAGCAGACGGTCATCATCATCATCATCAACAACATCAGCAGATGGAGGTTGATAATCAACCGACCACCAGACCTGCCATTGAAGCCATCGCTCCATCTAGTACTGCCCCTTCCCCCCTTCCTCCTCCTTCTCTCCCTTCCCTTCCTTCTCAAGACAACATTCTAGTAGATCCATCATATCTAAGAGCAGTAGAGGGAATGTTCATCCTAGATGCATCCCAAGTAATATCAACGCTGTGGCTGAGATGCAGGCCTGCCATGCAGGTATTGACTGACAGTAGCAGTAATAAAAGCAGCAACACAACAACATATATCAACGATAATTGCAGCAATAATAGAAAGTTAGAACATCAGGTGCAGGTATTAGTTAAAGACATAGGCACCCTGCTGCCCATGATATCTAGCAATAGCTCTTCATCTCCTGTAGTTCTATTACAGACACTTGTCGACTTTGTGTCTCTAGCCTTGGACCTTGCACCTGGTGGTGGTGGCGGTGATGCAAAGAAGAACCTTCACGTTCACCATCAGCAGCAAGCAGCAAGGGTGCATAGTACGACTGCAGCATGTTTGGAAGTTATAGCATGTCTACTGAACGTAGATGCTACATGCGCAGCTGTAGCAGGAGGAGGAGGAGGAGGAGCAGCCTCATCACCAGCAGCGTTATTGCAGCCATCATCAAGAGTCACCATCATCTCAGATCCAGCATCATCAAGTTACACATCTCATAGTAGTGGTGTGGAGCAATATAGCAACACACCGAGCTTAAATCAAGTGAATGCAGAGACTTTTATCAAAATGGTCATTGCAGCAAGTCACAAGGGATATCAGCATCATCAAAGTGCCATCTTGAGCATTGCCGCCACAGTGGTCAACGGACTCCTCTTTCCTGCTGATACTGGCCCATCAGCTGCAGCAGGTAAAGAGCATCTACTCTCCCTATTCCTGAATCTACTTGAATCAGGCGTTATTCAAGCTATAGTGCACAATCCATCATCTGACAAACAAGTAGTACAGGCATTGCGATTGTTGCACATCTTGCTGGAAGATGATGCCGTATGCACAGCGTTTCAACAAGCTCTCTTGTCAACTCGGGTGCAGAGTGCAGGGGGGGGAGGGGATAATGTTAGGGAAATGCAGAATGGTGATAATCAGGTGGAAATAGATGGTGGAGATATTAATGGGGCTACTATTTCTACTCCTGGGTCAAAGGTGCGTAAAGCAGGAAGTAACAGCAATGCCAACGATGCAGAAGCAAGTAGAGCAGCAGCAGCTGTACTGGAGGAGGAAAATGAAGAAGAAAGCTATGAAGAAGAAGAGCGACATGACAGTACATGGGCAGTGAGCCTTGCTGATTGTATCGTATTCTCCCTCTCGCCCGCACCCCCATCATCAATTGCAATCAGTAGAGCAGCTCTCTCCTTGCTAGCCATGTTGCTGGAAAGAAATAAGACGGCGGTATTGCTCTACCTTATAGAAGATCATTATCAGCAGGCAGTACATCATCACCAGCATGGCAAGAATCTCCACTATCACCATCGCCATCACCAGCATCACCAGCCATCATCGCAAGGAGGAGGAGCAGGTCCCTCCTTTGGGTCAGCACCACCACTACCATCTGGCCCCCCTCACCTCCATCCTCCTTCTTTGTTACTACATCATCATCATCATCAACACCAACACCACTCTCCCCCTGTCCCTTTCATAACACAAGGCAGTCTGACACATCACCTCATGGACCTCCTGTCAACCTACTCTCAGTCTCATTGTGAAGGCTCATCTGTGTTGCATCTGTTATCTGATCCCTTCCCCACTGGTAGTGGCGATGATAATAGTAATAGTGGTGGTGGTGGTGGTGGTTTGGAGATGCAGCAGTTGGAGTGGTGGTCGCGTTTATGTTTGATTCAAGAGACACTGACGCTGCTGAGAGGATTAGTAGTGAATGAAATCCTGGGAGCAGCTGCACTTGATGATGTGACGTCCACTCCACAGTCGGGGAGAAGGGCGGTAACGGTACTTGGGAGACTGATCTTGATAGAGCAGCCGTTGGGAGGGGGAGGAGGAGGGGTCGTGTATGAACCAGTGGCTGTGGCACCATGGGTGCGGGTGATAGGGAGCAGTACGGCAGCTGCAGTTGTGGGAGGAGGGGAAGAGGAGGGGAAGAATGAGAAAGGAGGAGGACGAGGGAGGAAGATGAGAGGCGGGCTGCCATGTTGTTCAGTGGAAGATGTAGTGTATATGGCAAAGAGTATGAGAGTTAGAGTGATGAGAAGAATGAAATTATCGAGGTAATGATAGATGAATGCTTTTGTGTGATATTACATGTTAAGATTGCCAGACAGAGACAGATTTACTTATTGAAAGTGGGAGATCACATCTAGAGAGAGGCAATCATGACGATATCTCCAGTGATGAGATCTGTAGTAGATCTAACAAGATTACCTAAGTTACCAAAAGCGTTCATTACAGTCTACGACATTAAAATACGTAAGTCTCTTCTTTACATACCGACAATCCTCCTCCTCCTCTTCCTCTCCTCTCCTCTCCGATCCGATCCCGTCCTGTATACACAGATGAATCAAAATGCATCGCCACCCCAGACCTAGAAGAAAAATACCAAGTAGCTCAAGACAACACCCAAACCATCATATCAATCACAGACAGGTTGGCACATAATCAAACGTGGTACAATTCACAACGCTCGTTAAAACCCATCACCTTTGCCACCAAGAATGCTAGCACCCCACACGACCCAACAGACGGTGGCAAGCATTGCGATTTCTGCAAATGGCAGCAATATACAGCTCAGGATTGCTTTGGAAGAGCTGAGAGAACCCACGCTGTCACTGCTAGTAATTTGTTTAAATATGTTGCTCCAGCTCAGGGGCTGGTACTGTTCAAGGACCACCACGATCCTTTACAATGGGACTTTGATCAGTTTAAAGATCTTGTTGATTGCTCAGAGGAATGGTTTCAAAAAGCATATGAACAGAATAGATGGCATAATACTAGAGATGGTATTACGATATCATCACCAGTGTATCCATTATTTGTCTGGAATTGTCTTGGCAGGGCTGGCGCCTCTCAATTCCACGGTCACGCTCAATTGATGCTGAGTCACACTCCCTACCCAGCTCTATCACACCAATATGTTACAATAAAGCAACATCCTACGTACTGGAAAGATGTAGTAGCAGCACATGATAGTGTTGACCTCACTATTAACTTGACAGATGATAATAATACTGGCAATATTACTGCTTTCCCATCCATCTGTCCTTGGAAAGATTCAGAAATAGTGATATTGAACGGTGAAGATAACAAGATGACTAACCCTGGGTTTCAAAAACTATTGTATGCAGCAATAAGAACGTTAATTGATGAGCTTGGTATTTACACATTCAATGTGGCAATGTATAACATGAGGGGGATTGGAGAAGAAGAAGAAGAAAGAGAAAGAGAAGGAGGACAAGGAGGAGGGAGAGAGGGGTTGCCCCTGGTAGCAAGAATTGTAGGGAGAGGTAAATTATCATCAGCTGCATCTGATTTCGGTGGTTTAGAGGTATTTGGACAGGCATCAATTGCACATAACGACCCTTACCTGGTCTTGCAGGGTTTGAAAGCTCAAGTTGCAGGACTCAAGTGATTGTGTATATTCAATGATTGTTCATTTGTTAAAAAGAAGGGTGTTCATGCCTATACAATCCTACAATGTATCATTAGTTCATCATCTCATCTCAAATCAAGCCTCTTTCTAAACATCAATAACATCAACTCAAATATCAATTTCTCTTTTTTCCAACAAGAGAGGGATTAAAAAAAAAAAACATTATCGTCATTATGCATATCATTTTAAATCAATCAATCTACATCTGAGGTCTAGTCTGTACCACATACACATTACCATCCTTATCCACCACCCCCTCCACATCTTGAGCACTGCCCAGCACCTTTTCAATCTCAGCCCCAACCTTGGCAACCTTGGCCATCAACTGTCTTCTAAATTCAGCATCCTTCATCACCGGATCCTCTGAATAGTCAACCTTGCTGCTGTATGTCACATCCATGGTGACAGATTCATATAGACCAGCACCAGCATATCCATCGAGATCTTCTCCGTTGGAATCTGATCTGAAGATGAGGCTTTCATCTACAAACATTCCTTCACTCTTGGATGGGTACAGCAAGACTTGGGGGTTGTCCAGGTCGGTTTTAGGGGCTACAAAGGCGAGGGCGGTTCCTGGGACGAGCCCGCTGACGATAGATTCTCCTAGTCCCCTGACTAGTTCGCAGTACACTTCATTTGTATTGCCATTGGTCGGGTTGGCTGTGTGGATGACAAATGCATATTGTGCAGGGACTACTCTCTGACAAAGGACAGCCATGGAGACGGCATTGAAGTCCAGGCCGACCTTTTTACAAGACAAGTAGGCTCTGTCATTGTACTTGCTGGCCCATACTGATTTCAGTGCTGTCAATGCTTGGTCCCATCTACCATCATCAGCTGGTGGAGGGATGTTGGAACCTTGCATGGCTTGTAAAAGAGCTTGTTCAAGCTGGGGAGGAACAGTCACTTTCATCACCAGCGCCCTGGCTTTGGCCAGACCAGTAGATGGAGAGGTAGGGTCGATACTGCTGACAGCATCCTTCAACTGTTTGGCAATTTCTTTGTTTTCGTTCTGCCCCAGTACTTGCTCAAAGGTACCAAAGGGAACAGTCACACCAGACGGGACATTGATCCAGTCGGGGAGACGGCCACGCAGTCCAGCGAGGTTGCGCGATTTTGCACCCACCATTCCTTCTTTGCCGAATTCATCCATGTTGAGCACCCATTTCTTGCACCAAGTAGGTGCAGATAACTTGGAAGAGAAGAGTTCCGACAGAATACCATTACTATTGTTGTTATTATTATTAGTAGTAGTAGCAGTAGAAGCAGCACCGTCATTATTGCTATGAATTTCATGCCAAGATACAGCTCCAGCAGCAGTAGTACTAAAACCCACCGTCTTCCCAGCCAGTCCTTCAATCTCTCCCAATAACACCTCATCATAGCACGCAGCAAACAACACTCTCAAATTACGCGCTCTCACACTCAAGTGACTCAGCACATCAGGGGCATCTCCACTCACCACACCCACCACACCTTCAGGTACCTCCTCCTCTCCAGTTACTCTCTTGGCATACAGGATGGTTGGCTGGGTGTAATACTTTTCTTGAACTTCATACAGACAGTCGACTATTTCTAGTATGCCTTCAGTGCTGTCTTGAGAGGGTGAGATGACCTGCCAAGCACCGAGTTCAGCTGCTGATCTCATTCCTCGGGTGACACTGGAAAGAGCCAGGGAGACGGCAAATGCAGGGCCACCTCTGATGACTTCCTCTGCAAACAGCTGGACCGCCCAAGGTTCGCAGGACATGGCGTCACCGTATGCAGTGGCGGTGGGGGCCAGTACTGCAGTAGCCGATTCTGAAAGTGTAGCCAAAGCTCTGCTGATTCTGTCTATGACAGCCATTGCTTTGAGAGCATCGTCCTTGGCAGGAGGACGGCCGGATTTGACATCGACTGGCAGCTCTTGCCAGGCTTTCAAGCAGTAGCAGATCTCTTCATTGTCTCCCAGACTGAGAGCCAAGTTTTGAAGGAGGGGCCCAATGAGGGCGGCTGCTCCGGTGCCAGAGGCGGCCGCTCCTCTTTCCGCCGCTCCTCTTACGACATTCTCTAGAGCCAAGTCCAAGTACAGCGTCTCTCTGTTGGTTCCAAGTGCAGGAAGGAGCTCAGTTCGTGCTTCCACTGCTGCTTCTATCAAAGGCAACACAGCTGGATCCCCGACGTGGCCCAGCACGTACCCCAAGTGCCCTCTTGCTGCCTCCGGAAGGTGAGGAGCAGCTGCAGATGCTGATGCTTGCAAGTCAGCACCAGAGTGCGTTGATTTCAATATTTTCAAATAATTCTGAAAGTCTCTGATTAAGCTATCTTTTTTATCTCCATAAAACACTGGATCAGTCACAATAGCTCTATCAAAAGACTCCAATCTTTGTCTGGAAATACCCGCCTCTGACAACACCCTCCAGTACGCATCCAAATCTCCATTGTGTTGCAAATACGCCAAATATGCCTCACAGATAGGAATATCATCTGGAGTGGTATTATTATGCAGTTTCTGATGCCATTCCTCCATCCAAGTACCCTTAACCTCTGATATCTTATTCCTATGCATAATTGCCAAGATCTCATCTCTCACTGCTTGAGCATTGCCACCTCTGCCCACAGTGGTCAGCAAGGAACGTGCCCATTCACGAGCAGGGCCGTACGTCTGGTTGAATGCATCTGCAATTGTATGCGTCAATCTCTCTTGTGCTGCTCCTAAGATTCGTGGTTGAGTGTTGTAATTCCTCTGCCAAGTGAGTTGCCTCATTGCACTGTACCTCAACCAAACAAATACTTTAGCCAGTGCTTGGTCTGGAGGATTGTGGTGACCAGATACAATGGCGTTCAGGATATCAGAAGCAAGGTTGAACCTGTGCATCAATGTCCATGCCCCACTGTTGACTTCTGCATCAACAATACGTCTGCTGAGGTCATCGTCAAACGCAGCAGCGGGGTCTCCGTCTTTGGCCGCTCGGCGAGGACCTGGGAGAGGCACGAGGAAGTCTCCTCCAGCATCACGGTACCATGCGGTACCATCTTGAGATCTGATGACAAAGGTGAGGGCGGCCAAGCCGTGTCCTTTAGGGAAGGTGGCAGTCAAGGCTTGGAGTGGTACTGTTTTCTGGACTCTTCTTCTCTGACGTATCTTGGAAGCATCCTCTTCATCTTCACTCTCTGTTTCTGTCATCTCTGCAGTGATGGTGCCAGAGGGGGTGAACGGAGCCTCAGCAGCAATGCCTTCTTCAAGCAGCACTGAACCTGGGAAGAGAACTCGGCTGGACGGCTTTTCCCACGCACCCTGCTTTCTTCCACCACCACTACTTGACTTCTTCACTCCCCAATGAAGCAACACAGGGTTATTGATATCAGTGGTGACGTTCACTGTGATCTTTGAGTCTGGGTTGGCTGGGTCTTCTTGATGGACAGCTACCAATACCTCTCCAGCTTGGCCCATGTTGAAGAGGCGATGCCAAACACACGTCTCGTCAGCTCCCGCATCGTCTTTTAGAGGGCCCAATGGGGTGGCCTTCTTTGACCTTGGGGCTTCTCTCAATAAAGGAGCTGTGCCCTTGTTGATGAGATCAAAAGCGCTACGGCGTTGAGCGCCATATCCATCTCCGATATATGCAGCTTGTTCTTGCTGTTGCTGCTGGTGTGGTGGTGGTGGAGAGGGAGAGGGAGAGGGAGAGGGGGGAGCTTGGTCTTGTTGTTCAGCATCATCATGCTGGTAACAATGCCCATTCTCTTCTTCTTTAGGTTCATGTTCTACCTTCTTTACTGGATGTATTAGCAATGCTGCATTTCTACCAATATAATGTCTATACTTTTCATGACCATTAGCCACCTTCCATAAGTCGTCCAGGGTCTGTCCCTGTCTCAGGAGAGTGGTCATCTCATTAATAGCATTGCGGTACTCATTGTCAGCTTCTTCCTTGGATCTGTTGGGGCAGCCATCTGCCTCCCATTTGATGTATGCCCAGATGCCACAGAGGTCTTGCGGGAGAGGAGGGAGGGAGTCTAGGGGCAGCCAAACACCAGCAGTGGCGGTGGTTGAGGTGTCGGTACCTTGTTGTTGTTGTTGTTGTTCTCTGTTTGAGAATTGGGATGCACTGCGATTGTTGTTAACCTTTCTCAGGGGTATTTGGAAGTTTTGACCCTGTAAATCATACCAAGTACCGGTAGCTTCATCCTTGATGACAAAGTTGAGAAAGTCTGAGGCTTCATTAGATGGCAGGCTAATCTTCAACTGCAAGACATTGTCACCTCCAGCCTGCTTAATAGGAGTTTGTAATGCTCTCTTCTTGTACTCTACTGTTCCATCAGGGCGGCCATCTTTGGGTAAACGCCAGCCGCCTTTGTAGTTGGAGCCTCCTTCCACACCCCAATGGAGGAGGGGACGGCCACCGAGGTCGGTTGTGATTATGATTTCCTGGAGACCGTTGTCGAGGGAGTTGATGCTGATGTTGACATTGGATCCACCGGCTAGAGGGAAGTCTTTGGAAGTAGAGTAGGTTGTGCTATGATCAGCAGTGAATGCTCTGGTGGTGGTAGTAGAGTAGCGAGGCATCCTGGCTCTGGACATGCCTGGCAAGTAAAAGAAGGCAGAGCGGCGGCCAGAATCTAATTGTGCAGGCCATCGGAGTGAAAAGAGAGGGGATATTACGTGTGAATTCCTGCATGATGGATCGTTTGTGTGTAAGATAGGCTTGTGAAAAGATTGCTTCTTTGGGTTTAGGGTCTTTGGCAGTCTTACCTTGTTCTAACCCTCATGGCAACTACCGGATGAGATGTGCCAAGCTGGAAACGGTTTGTCCACATCATCGGCAATGGTGCTAGCAGTAATCGGTGGCTAAGGAGGTTGTTCGACTAGGGTAATCGATAGATTGTTTATCTGCTCGTTAATACTACTTCTACTGACAAGTTCTGAAATAGCGATTTAGCTTTTTTTTTAGCAAGACAAGGACGACTTTTTTTATGCTTCAGCGGACCGGTGTGTTCAGAGCAAAACAAAACCTATTACCACAATGAATCGTTAAAATTATGCTGAACCTTAGGCATGTCACTCCTTTTAAGCCTCCCCAAGGCACGTCACCGCCTCTTCTGCTCCTCCAGGTTTGACCCTCCATTTCAGAGAAACGTCCCCCACCTGAATTGGTGATGATACTCTACACCTCTTCTGTGGGTGGTAAGTTATATCCACCAATAGTCATTTGGATGTTTTAATGGTGTGCAAACCTATCAAAGTTCAACATCCATTCCTCCTCCCAGCAGTTGACGACCAACCCTCATGATCACGACGAAGAGAGAATACAACTGAAAGGGAGGTGGAAATGGCTCGGAGGCCATCATTTTTGACAAACGTATATAAGATATTACCCACACGATTCACAAGCCAAGATGAAGGCATTATATTCAATCAAACGGACACCTTTCATACACGATTATAAAATCTCCCTTTCAAAGCAGAGGATCTCACCTAGACAGCTCATGTGCCTATCTGCTATACGAGCTCGTTGGGTCCTAGACGTCAAGTGAGTTTATATACCTACCCCATTCTTGCCCAACCGCACACATTCCTTGTTACACCCCCCCACTCACCGCACGCCCCCTCCCTCTCTCATTTCACCCAAACATGTAGGTATGGTCGTAAACTAGAAGCAGTAGCTCTCCTCCAAGAATGGTGTCGTGATATAGGATCAGAAGCTGGACTGGACCCCACCAACACTCAACTATACAGTGGAGCAGTAGGTGTTAAGGAAAGCAGGTTGGAGCTGGAGGTGGAGTTTGAGACGCTCTCCGAGCTAGAGACCTTTTGGTCCAGCATTCCTCCCACTAAACATAGAGCCTGGGGACAGAAACTGCAAACTATAGTAATAGATGGTAGCCCTGAATGGCAGGTATATAGAACAGTAGATGCATTTGATGCAATTACTACTTCTTCAACTGGATCATTGGGGGTAGGGGAAAAGCAAGGCGTCGTACTAGAGAGGCCATCATCTGAAGATATGGACAAATACGGAGGTGAAAATAACAAGTTGATGTCAGCTGGGGAGACGACAGACTCAGGGTTGTCTATAGTTACAGATGAGGATGATATAGAGATTGTTTTAGACTGGAAGGGAGATCCCATGAAGATTAACAAAGGAGACAAGTTGCCCTTTAGGTTTTAGATTAATAATGATATGACTGATGTTGACGGAGGTATTGTTATTTATGAGATGGTGTAAAGGAGAATTCAGTTTAGTGTAGTTGGATTGAGAGACTCAGGTCTGTTAAAGGCTTGAGAGAGAGGAGAGAAGAGAGGAGGAATGGAGGTGAGATGAAAGAGAGAGAGGGGGCGATGCCGGGGAAAAATGGAGGCAGGCTGCCCACCAAGTATGCTCTCGTCGAAATAATGTCATAAATTGACCGTTTTGAGTCACCAAACAGCATTCTCATACATGTTTAGGTGATACATATTCTAAACAGTGAGAGTCCGCCAAAATAGGCATTGATAGATAATTAAAGAGAATCAAAATGGTGTCTCTCAAGTTGCAGAAGAGGCTCGCAGCCAGTGTTCTGAGCTGTGGCCTTAGAAAAGTGTGGTTAGATCCAAATGAGGTGACAGACATCTCAATGGCCAATTCAAGTAAGTAGAAACCGGGAAGAAATCAGTGATGATGCAATGGCTTTATAGTTGTGCGTGGGTATGGACGTCGATAAACTTATGCAATCGAATTCATATACACCTTTTCAAGGACTGGCCATTTGCACATGCTGAAGCAATGGTTACACCTATTTATTTCGGGCATCATCCTATTGATGATTTCACTTTGCCACCAAAACCTGACCTCCCTCACTCCTCTCTGCAGGGCAAAATGTTCGCAAGTTGATTAAGGACGGTTTCATCATCCGCAAGCCACAGAAGATCCACTCACGTAGCCGCGCCCGCCTCGCCGCCGAAGCAAAGTCCAAGGGTCGTCACTCGGGCTACGGTAAACGCCGTGGTACCCGTGAAGCTCGTATGCCAACTAAGATCCTTTGGATCCGCAGAATGCGTGTGTTACGCCGTATGCTTAAGAAGTATCGCGATAGCAAGAAGATTGACAGGCACTTGTACCGTGAACTTTATTTGAAGGTCAAGGGTAATGTCTACAAGAACAAGCGTGTGTTGATTGAGGCTATTCACAAACAAAAGGCAGAGAAGTTGCGTGAGAAGAATATCTCCGACCAATTGGAGGCAAGACGTGCTAAGAATAAGGCTACTCGCGAGCGTAAGTTAGCAGCAAGAGCAGATCGTTTCGCAACTGGTACATTTGCTGGAGCTGAGGGAGCCAAGGCCTCCAAGTAGATTGCTTTTTTATGTTAGAAAAAACCCTCCTTCTTTTGTAAATACTAACTGATCTATACATAATGGATTGGCTATTGACTACTAGTACAGCATACACATAGCTTGTATGTGACCAGGGTTTTGATGGAAAGGGGAGGCAAGCGGAAGGCGTGTGCTTGCTGGTCGATTGCAGGCCTGTGGTTGTGGAGTCAAGATAAAACCTTGGGGTAAACCCCATAAATTATGTAGTTGGATGGATACAATTAAAACGAATCAACATATAACATCATTGCCACGGTCTTCTAATGCAGATAGGGTGCTTGGTCAATAAATCAAGACCATTGGCAGGATGGGGACTTTGTCCTGCTGTGGTAGAGTCTTCACTTTCTCGCAACTCGTTGCAACGTAGAACATGTTACTTTAGACGGTCTTTCCCGTCATCCAATAAGAGAGGTATGTTTTATTTCTCCCCATGCTATGATCTCCCCCCCCCCCGATCCAACCCTCTCACACACCTCACTCTCTCATTTTCCTCTCCCAAATAACACCAACAAACAGGTCTCACCTCCCTCAAACCAGTACAAGCCATCACTGGCATTGAGGAAACCGCAACTTATACAAACATAGAGAAACAATATACCCTCCCTGGTGGCATCATCGACTACTACAGTCTCCTTGGTGTTGATGACGATGCCAGTTTTGCTGAAATCAAAAAAGCCTACCGAGCTCTAGCCAAAGTCTGCCACCCTGATCGCAACAGTGACCTGGGCAGAATGTGTGTACTAGTCAACGAAGCCTACGAAGTACTATCAGATCCTGTACTGAGAACAGAGTACAATTCCCAACTTGATGAAGCCCTGACTGACGATGAAGATGGCTACACCGGCCAGCCACTCTCCAAATGGTGCGCTAATAATAAGAATGGCAAGAACACTGATGCAAATGAAGAACGAGCAGTGTTTGTAGATGAAGTAACATGCATTGGGTGCAAGCAATGTGTCTGGGCAGCTCCAGCCACTTTTAGAATAGAAGACGCTCATGGGAGAAGCAGGGTTTTTGGTCAGTGGTTGGATACGGAGGAGAATCTCCAAGCAGCAATAGATGTATGTCCAGTCTCCTGTATTCACTGGGTCAACAGACAAGATCTTCCCGCCCTGGAGTACGTTGTACAAAACTGCATGGGCAGGACCAATGTAGGCCTCATGATGTCTGGGCAGGGGGGGTTTATTGACGACGTCTTCCAGAGGACTGCTCGATTCCTGAGGGAAAGAGTTGCCAGGGAGGAAGCCAGGGAGAGAGCTAAAAAGTACAGTGCAGCTCAAGAGACTGCCAGAAGAGCTGCTGCAGATGCGATGGCTCAACAAAGAGGTAATACCAATGATTGGTTATCTCAGTTTGCAGATAGGATTGGTGTCAGTCTTTCTTCTGGTGAGTGGCCAGGTTCTATGTCATCATTTGGTGGTAGTATGTCCTCTATGGATATCGACATGGACGACGAGTATTCCCAATATAAAAGAGTAGGGAAGAGGAATAAGGAGGAGAATGGAGGAGATGGAAGTGGAAATAGGAATGGAAATGGGAGGAGTGCTGTTGCCACGAATGGCAATGGAAGCTTTGCATCTAATGGTGAAGACGAGGGATGGTATAGCGATGATGGTGGTAGTGGGAGTGAAGGTGTGCCTGATGACAGGGCTCTGGTGCAATCTAGGAATGGCAAGGCACGTTGGCAAAGGTAATGATGATGGTGTGTGTATGAAAATGAAATTCTTTCCTAGTGGCACTGTCCTCGCTTACGAACTGAAATGTTCATGTGTACTCATATGGGAAATTATTTTTTATGACAACGAATGAGCTTCCTCTTCTGGAATTAATCTTTTGAGAACAAGGAAATGAATCTTTCATGGGTTTCCAGTTACAATTGCGAACCCAGACACATGTAATGAACTCTTTATATTTCTTCAAACTCAGCAATGCCGCAACAACAAGAAGGGAGGCTTGAGAGAGATGGAGGGGGGTGACGTCGACAGAAATGAGGAGAGAGGGACTCTTTAGGTGCCAGTAACTCCCACCACAGCACACTTTCGTGCCTAAATATACGGACATTGCCGCTATCACTAAAATCATACCTCCGTTTTAAAGAAAAATGGTACAATTGCGCACTGGTGGCAACTCTTCATCACTCATCATCCCAAGTGGTGAAAAAATACCTCTTTTTGCCAGCCTCTCCTTCGGCCTTGGACCATCAAAGCCCAATACTTTAGTCAGAGAAAAGCGGACAGGGGCTGATTTCCCTGCTGAATACTGCCCCATTCGAAAATCTCTTGGTGGCAGCGGTTGCCGACAGCTTGCTGGGCAGCCTGGGGTCAGGATTAAGAAATTGGCAGGTATTAAGAACATAGATGTCTATGCCTTGGCTTTCTACGTAGATGAAAGTGCTACAAAGCGTGCGCTCCATGATAAATTCAAAAACTCTTCACCAGATTCATTACAAAATGACCAAAATCTGTTCAACGAACTCATATCTAAAGAGAGCCTCCCCAAAGTACTCCGCATTGTCATCACCAGTGGCCTGGTGAAGAGGGGAAATTTCTTAGATGCACTCAATGACAGAATGAAACCAGCCCTTCAGAAAATTAATGGAGATACAGGTGTGTTGAACCAGTTTAGTAGTCAGTTTGATGAGGCTAAGTTTAGGAAGAATCTGGAAATTGTCTTCACTTGTGAAGGCGGGAAGCTGTCGACGGTTATTGATGGTAAAGATGTAGGGACGATCAAGTCAAAGGATCTTACCAAGGCATTGTTAGATATTTATCTTGGTGGCAATCCTGTGTCCAAGGATACCAAGTTGTCATTTGGACAAAGGTTGGCAGAAATAGTACTGAACTGAATTGATATTAGAGTGTGGTGGAGAGGAAAGGAGGAGGGTTTTTGGAGTAGAAAACACCAACTGTTTAACAAATGCTTTTTCAGATGTGTACACAAATACAACTATCTATAACTATACATATATATTGATCAATGATCTAATATTCTTCAAAATTAGCATGGCTAGTCTTATTAGCATGTTCAACCGCCTCTTTCTCCCCGATCAACCCTACCTTGCACACTGAGCATCTCAACGTAAAGTTCGTTGTATCTGTAAACTGCCTGTGAACATGAAACCTCTCTACCAGCGTCCCTGCTGCTCCCATTGCCACATCCAGAACCACATCACTACTAGTGCCAGTATTACTATCAACTTTCAACCGTGTCATATCCCCTCCTTCACCTCCTCCATCTGACATCGCAACCGCCAGTGCATCATAATGCAACCCATCGTACACCAACATTACTCTCTCTCCATATCCTATCCCCTCTCCATACACATCTACCCTCTTTGTCTGTACATCAAATGCAGCTATTTCCTTCTTAAAGTGTCTACTGAATATAGACAACTCAATGGCGCCGCCCCAGCTGGTAGGATTTTGTATCCATGTAGCATATGCTGAACGCTCCTTTCCTAATACTGCCTCGTTGAATTCATAGGGGTCTGCCAATACAGCATTGGCAGCTACTTTTCTTAGTTCCTGAGCACGGGATCTTGTTTGATACAT
>Ga0209986_10000949_pt1 | contig 28449 bp, 21 predicted proteins | sample BlataG_FD_183168 | JGI IMG/M metagenome (GOLD analysis project Ga0209986, IMG submission 183168) | Deep subsurface microbial communities from Black Sea to uncover new lineages of life (NeLLi) - Black_00105 metaG (SPAdes) (version 2) | ecosystem: Environmental > Aquatic > Marine > Oceanic >...
TCCCCACCGGTCTCATCACAGTAGACGGCCCTGCCGGCGATGTCGAAACCCTCGATCGCGGGAGGACCTTGGGGCAGAAGGTGCTGCTGGATCCCCATCGCGAGAGCCAGGGCCTGCTTCATGCGCTGACGCTCCTCCAGCTTCGGTCCGATGTCGTTGAATACGTCGCCCAGTTCCTGGATCTCGTCTCGGGTGCGAATGCTCACACGGGCGGAGTAATCTCCTGCGGCAAGCTGCCGGGCTGCGGTCGCGAGTTGTCGGATGGGCTTCGTGACGCGCCGAGAGCTGAGCAGCGATGTGACGAACACGACGGCCACAGCGCCGAGAAGCACCAGGCCCGCAATTTCTAAGCCCTTGATGACCTGGGCCAGCACGTACTGTTCCTGCTGACGGGCTTGCGCGACGACCAGTTCGTGCGGCACGATCACCACGGGGAAGAGACGTTCCGCTCTGCTGGCCCCCCACGCCCAGAACGCTTGGCGGCCCCGGTAGCGCATCCTCCTAACGCCGGATTGCCCGGCAAGGGCACTTGCCACAGATTCGTTCAGCAGCCGCCTGTCCTCGGATTCAAGTGCCTGAAGCTCCACCGGAGCCCGCCAGTTCCGGCCGCGTTCTTCGTAGTTCTGTTGCGCAACAATCAGCAGCTCTCCCTGATCGTCTTGGTTGGCCGGCCCGGGGGTGACCAGCATCGCCTTGGCCTCCGCACTCCACGCGTCCGGCAGCCTCAATTCCCGGAACATCCCCGGCAGTGGAACATCGATGGCGGCGACGCCCGCAAAGGTCCCGTCAGCTCGCCGCAGCGGCATGGCCAGCCCCAGCGTGATCGTTCCCGTGGAGGCATCCACCATCGGCGGCAGCCAGACCAGCGTCCCCGCCTGCTTGGCGGCTCGGTACCATCGGCGCTGTCGCGGATCGTAGTCCGGCGGGTAGCCTCCATGGCCGGGATAGCTCGTATGGAGGCCCGACTCTAGGCTGGCATACTGCCAGTACATCAACTCGGGGTTCGACTCGTAAAGGAACCGATAGGCCTCGGGCATCGTCGAAAGCTTCGCCACATCATCGACAACATCTTGTCGGTCCACGCCGGGGGGCAGAAGATAGACCTGCTCGCCGTAGTTCACCGCGATGGGCGATAGTTCGCCTGTCGACGTGGTCTGAAAGTGCTTCTCGGAAAGGACCATCCCATCCGGCTGGTCCTCCTTGTTGTCATAGTGTTGCGCGAAGAACGTTCTGGGCGAGCTGGGAGGAGGGCCCGCGAGCCTGCGCTCCACTTCACGGGCCTGGACACGGAGCGCGAACTCCAGGGCCTTTCGGTCGCGATCCAGAACGCGCCCGTAGTTGTCGACCAGATTTTGGAGTCGATATTGGGCCTGAGCAACCAGCACATCCCGTGTTTCGGAGGCCAGTTGGGCGCCCAACCTGTAGGTGGACAGGCGACTGATCACGTTGCTGACGATCAACGGTAGCAGTGCGATCACCAACAACAAAACCAGGAGTTTCCAGCGGATTCTCATTTGTGACGTTCTGTGCGTAAGACCACACGCAGACACTTACGCTCGATCACCCCTCCATTGCTAATCGGAAACCTGCAGCGGATCAATGCCCTTGGCACAGATGAAGCAGCCCCGCTTCCGAAGTCTGCGCTCGTACTTGCAAACGATGGCCTCCGCCTTGGCGGCGGCACTCGGACGATCCGATGCGATATTCTTGACCCCAACCCGCTACCTCAGGGCAGTCACAGCGCACCGCGCCGGTGGCACCCAACCCAGGATGCTGTACGGCCGACGATGGTTGTAGCCATCCAGGGAAGTCGCGCCCAGTTGCGGCCGTGGGGTCTCACGTGGCACGAACACAAGGAGTCTACTTGAACGGCGCCTTGATGACGTCTTTTGCGCCCTTGATCGACTTGGCCAGCACGTCGCTTACCGCCTTGACCGAATCGGCGCCGATCTCATCGGCGGCCTCGATGGCCCCGGTAACGCCGTGCTTCAGGGCGACACCAGCATCGGCCCCGATCTCTTCGGCAGCCTTGACGGCTCCGTCGACAGCCGCAACGGCTGTCTTGCCAAGGTCAGCCCCAACTTCGGAAGCTGCCTTGACGGTGCCTCGAACGGCCGCTGTCGTGACGACGCCGAGGTCATGTCCGGAATCAGAGGCGGCGTGGATTGCCCCGCGAACCACCTTGGAGGCGCCTTCTTCCGCGGCGACCGTCACGTCTGTCGCGCCGCCAATAGCCGTCAGAAGGACATCTCGCGTGACCTCGACGACGGCTTGGGTGATGTCGCCCGCCGTCTTGATTGTTCCGATTACGGCCATTTTGGCCGCTCTGCCGATTGCCGAAAACGTGAACTTGTCCATTGTTCTCTTCCTTTCATTGTCAAATCTGGCAATTTGGTCTCCACTGACCCGGAAACCAAATTCGGGTACACAAAGAGATGTGAAACGTGTCCAACTGCTACCAGCACTGTAACATATAATTCTATGGCAGTGACCTGGTCAATATCAAGCCCTCATGTGACGCTCTTTTTCGATGCTGTCCAAAGTGGGATCCTCACTGCTATCCTGATCGTGATATGCATCGTGTACGCCAGAGGCGGGCGGTTGGGACTGAAAGCAGTCTCACGCGCAAGGATAGGGTACGTTGACGGGGGTCTCGTCGGCGAAATGGAGGAACGGATGCAGGGCGGTGCTCGCCCCACCATGTCTTTTCGGCTCGTACGGGTGTAAAATAAGCAACACAGTAGACTTCGCAGATGTGGGGCGGACCAGCGCGAAGAGGAAGCCGATGAACGCCCAAAACCGCATGACCTCCACAGCCAAGAGCCAGAGAATTGCTGTTCGCGTGTTTTGTATCATTGTCGGGCTCTTGGCAGCGTTGTCCACGTCATATGCCCAGAACGGAGCGGGCACACAGCCGGGCATTGGCCCAGTTCCTCCGACGGTCGAATCGATCCAAGCGGAGATTGGGCGCCTTGAGCAGGTGGATGGATTGGACGCGGCCGTTCGGGCCGAAGCCACCGAAGCCTACAACCGAGCGTTGGCGGAGTTGAAGGCGGCCGAGGAGTGGCGGGCCAAGTCCGTCGCCCTTGAGCAGGCCGTCCAAGACGCGCCGGCCAAGCTGGTCGCGGCGCAGCAGGAGCTGGAATCTGCAAGCAGCGGGCCGGCGACGTCGGTCCCCCCGGATGCCAAGCTGGAGGACATTGAACAGCTCCTGGCAAAAGCCAACGCCGAACTTGCGGCGGCAAAGAAGAACCAAGCGGATCTCCAGGCCGAGGTGGAGCGGCGCAGCGAGCGCCGAACCGTCATCCCGACATTGATGGCCGACGCTCAACAACGGCTTGGGAAGATCAATGAGGAATTGGCTGTCATACCCAGGGAGGGACAACCGGAACCGGTGGCCGCCCGCCGCGTGCTGTTGGAAGCCCAACGGTCCGCCGCCGAAGCCGAACTCGGCGCTACCGAGAAGGAGTTGGCCAGCTACGACGCCGAGCGGGCGTTATTGGTAGTCCGATCCGACGCGGAATCCTGGCGGATCACCCAGATCCAGAAACTCCAGACGGAACTCCAGTTGCTTGTGGAAGCAAAACGGCAGGAGGAGGCCGAGCGGGCCGCGCAAGAGGCCCAAGATCTGGCCATTGCCGCCGAAGCGTACCCGCCTCTTCGTGACATCGCCGAAGGCAACGCCCAGCTAACTCAGGAGCGCACCGGGGCAGAGGGACTGGCGGCGAAGATCAGCCGAGCGACTAACAGGTTGGTGGAGGTCAGCGCCGTTCTGGATCGGCTCGAACAGGAGTTCAAGGGCCTTCAACAGAAAGAAAGGGTGGTTGGCAAGACGGCAACATACGGTGTCTGGCTTCGGAGGTACCAGGCTGAGCTTCCGGACATCCACGCGTTTCATCGGCGCGCCAAGGTCCGCCGATCGGAGATGGCCGACGTTCAACTACGCCTCATTGACCTTCGGGAGCAACGCGCCGGACTGGCCGATGTCAATACGGCAATCGAGCAGGTGCTTGCCGGTCTCGATCCGTCGCTGTCTGCATCCCGACGTGACCGCACCGCCAATGTTGCCCGCCGGGTATTGCAGAACCAAAGAGACAATCTCGATGCGGTCATCAAAGACTACGACACGTATTTCGCCCAGCTCGTGGAGCTGGACACCAAAGTCCAGAGCATCGTCAAGACAACCAAGGATATTGACTCTTACATCAGCGAACGTGTCTTGTGGGTCCGCAGCGCGGAGGTGATCGGCTGGCAGGACGTGACGCAATCGGCGGCCGCGCTTCAGTGGCTGCTGGGGCCGGAGGCCTGGCGCGAGGTTGCCGGCGCGCTCTGGGTCGACCTCAAGAAACACCCCGTTGGCGCGAGTGTCTGGGTCGGCTTCTTCGCGGCCCTTGTCGCGCTGCGGCGGAAGATGGCCCACCAGCTCACCACAACCACCCATACGCCAAAGGGCACATTCCCTCCTGTTTTGAAGGCAGTGACGATTACCGGAATCCTGGCCCTGGTCGCACCGGGCATGATCTGGTTCCTGGCTTGGCGCCTGGCGTCGGCTCCGGTCGCCAGCGAAAACGTCAGGGCCTTTGCCGCAGGCCTGAAGGATAGCGGGACCGTCGTTTTCACCGCGACGCTCCTGCTTGGCATTTGTCGGCCGAACGGGCTGGGTCGGTGGTACTTCGGCTGGCAGCCCGGCGCCGCCAAGGTCATTCGTCGATGGCTTTGGAGAGCGCTCATCATTGTGCCGGCCATGACCTTCCTGATCGCAAGCGTCCAATGGCGGGAGCAGGAATCCTGGCAGAGCTCGCTCGGGCGGATTGCATTGATGATCGCGCTGCTGACGGCGGCGCTCTGTGCTCATCAACTGCTCAGTCCTTCCGGCCGGGTCCTTGCACAAGCGCGTGGCCCTGGGGGTCGCGGCCGACTATGGCGATTTCGTCATGTTTCGTACGCCCTTGCCGTCGGACTGCCCGTAGTGCTTACGGTATTCGCGGCCGTGGGGTACTACCACACCGCACTCCATCTTGCCGGACGGTTGACGGAGAGTCTCTGGCTGGTCGTGGGGCTGCTCCTGTTCAATGCGATTGGGCTGCGATGGCTGGACATCGTGCACCGAAAGCTGGCGACGCAGCGGCAGCGCCGGCATAAGGCCGAGGGCCTTTCGGTGACGATGTCGGCCGGCCCGGACGGTCAGCCCTCGGTAGAACAAACGCTTGGAGAGGACTTCGAAGTCGGTCTTGAAAGGGCCAACCGCCGGTCTCGCCAACTGCTCCGCAGCGTTCTAACGGTTGTGTTCATTGTCTGGGGGTGGAGTATTTGGTCAGGTTCGTTACCCGCCCTGCGAGCCTTCGATCGAATCGAATTGTGGCAGCACACGGCAGAAGTCTCCGTCCCTGTGACAACCCCGGACGGGCAGACGATTCAGGAAACGGTCGAGGAACTTCAGCCGACAACACTGGCCGACGTTGGCCTCGCCATCTTGGTGGTCGTTCTAACCGTCATCGCCGCGACGGATGTCCCCGCGTTCGTGGAAATGGCCGTCGTTCAGCGAATCCACTACGACATCGGCGTCAGGTACGCCACAATTGCCATTCTGAGATATGTCGTCGTCGTCACGGGCACCGTCCTTGCCTTTGGCCTGCTGGGCATCGGTTGGTCAACGGTCCAATGGCTCGTAGCCGCCATGACGGTCGGGCTGGGTTTCGGGCTCCAGGAGATATTCGCCAATTTCGTGTCGGGTCTGATCATCCTCTTTGAGCGCCCCATCCGAATCGGCGACACCGTCACCATCGGGGACACCATCGGCACGGTGACCAAGATCCGCATCCGAGCGACGACCGTGACGGACTGGGACCGAAAGGAGTTGATCGTTCCGAACAAGGAGTTTGTCACGGGGCGATTGGTCAACTGGACGCTGTCGGACAACGTGCTGCGCGTCATCATACAAGTCGGAATCGCTTACGGATCGGACACGGAGTTGGCGGAGAAGGTGCTGTACGAAACTGCTGGGAAGCACCCGTTTGTATTGGACGATCCGGCCCCGGTGGTGCTGTTCAAGGAGTTCGGCAATAGCTCGTTGGGTTTCGACCTGCGGGTGTACATCGGCGACATCGCGCACTACTTCCCAGTATGGCATGACTTGCACATGGCGATTGACAAGGCTTTCCGGGCCGAAGGCATCACCATCGCCTTTCCGCAAAGAGACACCCACCTCAAGACACGCGAGCCCCTGGACGTTCGCATTCTTCCCGCGGACAAAGCGAAGCGCGACGGAAGCAGAGAACGCCCGCGTCGCGACGAGGAGCCCTAGGCGGCCCCGCAGCTTCTGCCGCTCGGCAATGAAATGGCAAGGAAGTCCATCACCAGGGAGAAGTTGAAGCGGCTGAGAGCCGTCCTGAAGGGGAAGTCGCGGTTGCTCATCGTGTTGCAGGACAGGCCGGACCCCGACGCGCTGGCTGCGGCCGTGGCGATGCGCCAATTGGCCCGCCGCATGGGGGTAGCCCAGTGTCAAATTGCCTGCGGGGGCACGATCGGTCGCGCGGAGAACCGCGCGATGGTCGAGTATCTGAGGCTCAACCTGAAGCGCATCGAAGAAGTTGATTTGGAGCGCTTCGATTGTGTAGCGGTGCTTGACACCCAGCCGGGCGCGGGAAACAACGCGTTGGCGCTCGGCGTGATACCGAGCATTGTAATCGATCACCATCCTTTTAGATCAGAGACGCGTCGGGCGTCTTTCTGGGACGTGCGTCGATCATACGGTTCTACGTCAACCATTCTGTTCGAGTACCTGCAACAGGCGAAGATCACTCCAGATATGCCAGTGGCGACGGCTCTGCTTTACGGAATTCGAAGTGATACGCAGGATTTCGAGAGAGATACCACGCGCGCCGACATTGATGCCCACGTCGCGCTGTACCCTCGGGTGAACAAGCGAATGCTCGGGCAGATCGAACGCGGTCGCGTTCCGTCGGCCTATTACCGAATGCTTGCCGATGCGCTGGCCAACGCGCGCCTGTCCGGCCATTCCATCCACAGCAACATGGGTCAGGTGGGGAACCCGGACATGATCGCCGAAGTGGCTGACCTGCTCTTGCGGCATGAAGACGCGGAATGGTCCCTCTGTTGGGGATACCACGCCAATCGGGCCTTGCTGAGCATTCGTACGATCTCGGCGGCCAAACGGGCCGGTGACGTGATTCGAGAAATCGTGGCCAAGGAAGGGGCAGGAGGTGGCCATCGGGCGATGGCTGGCGGCGAGACACCGCTTGGGCGGGCCGGAAGCAAAGACCGGGCGCGCCTTGACCGCCTCATCAGAACACGGTTCTTGGCTGCGACCGATGCTGACATGGGGTCGGGCCGAAGCTTGCTCCGTGCGTGAGGTAGGTCGCGCCATCACTCAGCCCAAGGTGGCCTGAGGGCCAACATCTTCGGAAAGTACCCCGAGCACATCGGCCGCGCGATCGAGCCCCAGGTCAATTAGGTCCGCCGGGCCAGCGTCGACAGCCAGTGACAGGGCGGCCTTAACATCTTCCCCTTCAGCGCCGAGAAGACAGGTAGAAGCGCCTGATGGGACGAAGGTCATCATCGAGCTCATAGACCAGCGGCTCACCGGTCGGGATGTTCAACTCGACGATTTCCTCGTCGGAGACCTGATCGAGGTACTTCGCCAGAGCACGCTGTGAATTCCCATGTGACACGATCAGGACGCGCTTCCCGCTCCGGATGGCCGGGGCAATGGCTTCCTTCCAGTACGGCAGGAATCGGTCCACGGTGTCTTTGAGGCTCTCGGATACCGGCAGCAGCGAAGGGTCGAGGCCCGCGTATCGCGCGTCATTCCGGGGGTGACGAGGGTCACTGTCTTCCAATTCCGGGGGACGCACCGCATAGCTTCGCCGCCACAGCTTCACTTGTTCCTCGCCGAACAGCTCCGCTGTTTCGGTCTTGTTCAGCCCCTGCAAGGCCCCGTAGTGCCGTTCGTTGAGCCGCCAACTCCCGTGCACCGGCAGCCACATGAGGTCCATCTCATCTAACACTATCCAGAGCGTGCGGATCGCGCGCTTGAGCACTGACGTGAAGGCCATGTCGAACAGGAATCCAGCTTCCTTCAGCATGCGCCCTGCGGCGTGTGCTTCCTCCACGCCCTTCGGCGAGAGGTCAACGTCGGTCCAGCCGGTGAAGCGATTCTCCTGGTTCCACCGGCTTTCCCCGTGCCTCAGCAGGGCCAGTCGGATCATGGACGCACGTCCGTTCGAGCCCCCCGGGTCGGCGGGGGCCAGGTCTGGTCCATGATCCACTCGGCCACGTAGGCGGCGATGAAAGGTCGGCTGGTGGACACGACGTGCGGGTCCGCCCCGTGGTAGACCATCTCCGGCGTCATTCGCACCTGGTACAGCTTCGCATAGGCGGATTGCCGGACTGCGCTGTCTTCCACACCGGGCAGACTGAAGCCGGCCCGCCCGGCAGAAGGGCCCCGGCCACCGTCCACGTTGCCCATGATCGTCGTGCCAACCCCGAGCAGCGCCACGTCCTTGTCGTTGTAGAAGTTGACGATCCCCTCCCGGCTCTGGCCCAGGGCGGCGGTCAGGTCGTAGTCGTTCGAAACGCTGGCCGACAGCAGGACCGCGCCCGTGATCGGCTTGGCGCCCGGCATCTTGCCGAGATGCTCCAGGGCGAATACGCCGATCCCCGCGCCACCGCTGTGACCGATGAGGTACACGGGCCGCTCGGGCTGGCGGGCCTGGTAGGCGGCGATCTGCTCGGCGATCTTCTCACCCGCCTGCCGGTTGCCGAGAACGTTTACCTGGTTGACCAGCAGCTTCGCGCCGGGGATCAGAAAGCCCCACTGGCGAATCTCGATGGCGCACTGCACACCCGATCCGATCAGGGCTTGACGGATGTCCTCGTTGATCGAGCCGTTCCCCTGGACGCCCGGCAGGATGATGACCATGCCCTTGTCGCGGTCGCCAAAGGCCGAGACGCCGGTGTCCGGGTCGACGGCGCATCCACCGGACATCGCACAGGCCAACAGCCCCAACAGACAAGCCCAAGACGCGTTCTTCATCGCTATCTCCTTCCCGTAATGATAGCCGCACCCCCGGAAGACGCAACAGGAACTGACGAGCGAGGGATCGTGCGAGTCAGACCCATTGCGGTCGCGTGAAGCGGGCCACCAGGGGGTGGTCCAAAATGTCGTTTTACTTCCGGAATCGCTGTGGAATCATGCCGCTTGGCGGCAGTAGTGACTGAGCAGGCCACCGAGCCAGCTCTGACGCCGGATAGACCCCGGGTTGTCCTCGGCAGATTTCGATGGCGGGTCACGGCTGACGCCAAGTGGTCTGTTGCCCAGGCCCTGGTGCGGCCGGAACTCATTGTGATAGAGGGCATACGTCTGCACGATGTGGTCCAATTGCCGGAGGCCGAAGCAGAAGAAGTGGTTCAGGCACTCGCGTTTCAGGCTGCCGATCCATGACTCCACGAAGGAGTTGGCGATCGGCGCCGCGTATGGCGTCAGCACGGCCCCGCCATCGACACGGCGGAAGTGCTCGTCGAAGGCCTCCGTGAACTTGCTGTCGCGGTCGTGGATTAGGAACCGCACATCGATCCCCTCATCCTGGGCCCACATGCTCACGTTCCTGGCCTGCTGCCGCATCCATTGGTCATTAGGGTTGCATGTGCTCGGTGATAGGAAGACCTTGCGGCTGGCCAGGTGGATGAAGGACAGCACGTAGGCTGTCTTCCGGCCCAGCGGCGTCCAGACCGTCTTGCAGAAGAAGTCGCATGCCACCATCACGTTCATGTGGATCGCGATGAACTTCCGCCATGGCGTCTGGACGCCCTTGGGCGCGTGGCGATCCGGGTCGGGCAGGATCTTCTCGGCGACCAGGACGCGGCGCACGGAGCTTCGGCTGGCCTTCACGGCCAGCTTCTTCAACTCACCCACGATGCGGCGCACGCCCCATCCGGCGTTCTCTCGTGCCACCCGGGCGATCAGATCGCGCAGGGACTTTGTCAGCCGTGGCCGACCGACCTTGCCGGGCCGGCGCCCGCTCCGTTGCTCGCGCAGCCATCGCCGATACGTCTTGAAACTGACGATGCCCAGTGTATCCTCGACCGCATGGTCCACCGCCACCCCAACCTTCAGCAGACGCTGCCGCTCGACCGGATCGAGGATTACCCGGTTGCCCGGCAGGCGGGACTGAAGCATCTCGACCTGGAGCTTGAGGAACCGGATATGGGCGTCTCGGCGCGCCGACCACGCCTCCTGCAACATCACCAACAGAGCCATCAACCACTTCGGCAGCATCGAACAGGCCTCCTGTGTGCTCGCCGTAACTCCAGTAATTGCAACAGCCCGACATTTTGGACCACCGCCGGAAGAATGCAACCCCACGCCCTTGCCGATTCCTCCTGCCCATGTCGCGCCGCTCATGACCGCGATGCCTGTTTTCTGACGATCTCCCCGGTTATGCCCGTCTAGAGACATCCGAATGTCTATGCTGTCGGATTCCTGATCTTTCGAAGTCGGTGTGGACCCCTCTACCCGATTCTCACCCGCTATGTACCCGCGACCCAACGATTTTCAGGCCAAGGTCGGGGGCTCGAAACTGACCCCCGCTACCTTTCGCCGCTCCCAGAAAAACATTTGCCAGCCCCAAAGATTCTACTTGACTGGTTCGTCGAAACTGACTAAATAGTCGCCACTGACCAGATAGTCGAGGTCTTGGCCCTTATGAAAAGCGGACATTCGAAAGCGAAAAGCAAGCAGCCACGCCAGCGACGCCGCGCAAATGCTACCCGCCAAAAGCTGCTGGATGCCGCACGAAGTGTCTTTGCTGAGAAGGGCATGGACCTGACGCGTATAGACGAAATCTCAGAACGTGCGGATATCGGGAAAGGCACCTTCTACTACCATTTCAAGGGCAAGAATCAGGTTGTCAGGGAGCTTATGAAGAGCATCCTGGGTGAACTGGTAGCGGCTATTGAGGATAAATGCAGGGATGCTTCAGACGTCCAGAGCCTGCTTCACAACCTAATCGGAGCACATATCGAGTTCTTCAGCAGCCGTTGGGAAGATTTCGTGCTCTACTTCCAGGGCCGATGCGACCTGACTCTCCAAGAGGGCTATTCCGGCATCGAGACCCCCTTCATCGACTACCTGGAGGGTATCGAAGGGCTCTTGGAGTCCGTTATCAAACATAAATTGCCACAGCCGGTATTGCGCCGCATCGCATGCGCGATCGCAGGCCTTGTGTCCGGTTACTATTCATTTGCGGCCATAGGATCGCAGGACGAAGACATTGATGAAGTCTTCGCTTCACTGCGAGGCGCGATGGTGGCAAGTCTGATTCGTTTTATCCAGGAGGCGCAACAGCAGCAGCTTGCTGAGAATGAATAGACCATTTTCCGATGCATGAACGATACAAGGCAATGCTGTCGATAGCCGTGCAGCAACGCCGGGAGAAAGAGCATGGAAACACAAACTATGGCAGAGCAGGCGGTCAAGCAATCCGCATGGGGTATCGCATCAAGCTTCGCATCGGGGTCGCGCGACCCCGATGCGATTCGAAGCGCCGAAAGGATTCGGCAGTTCGTAGTCGAACTGTGCGATCTGATTGAAATGCAACGGTTCGGCGAGGCAACAGTTGTCAACTTCGGAGAGGATGAGCGGGTTGCAGGTTATTCGATGGTGCAACTGATCGAGACATCCCTCATTTCCGCCCATTTCGCCAATTTGACAAACACCGTCTACCTGGATGTGTTCAGTTGCAAGCCCTACGATCCAGCCATCGTAGCAGACTTTGCCCAGACATTCTTTGCAGGCTCTCGATGCATCACACATAGCAACTTGAGGCTGTGAGCTGTGTACGATATTCGCATTGTCACCGACCTGGATGAATGCCAGGAGATTTGGAAACTGACCATGCCCCAGGAGATCATATCCGATCTCTGGGGATTCCGTGCCTGTTTCCAGCGGAGCTTTCATCGCCCGGCTTGTTTTCTTGTTGCAGAAAACGCCCGTGGCCTTGCCGGACTGTTGCCTCTCAGTTGGGTCGAAGAGGCCTGGTGCTATGGATACTTCCCCGGCGAAACGTGGCAGGGAAAGACCTGGCTCGAGCAGAATCGCATCTGCGTCGCTGATGAGCAAACGCTGACCGCCCTGCTGGCGCGATGCCCAGGCCGATTTCACCTTCGGTACCTGCTGCCGTCGGACGCCGCCCCGCATGGCGACGACGACGTCGACGAAGTGGGCTACCTGTTCCACCCGCCGATATATGACTATGACATCGAGAACTATTTCCAGGAGTTCTCGCATAAGTCGGCAAAGCGTCTGAAGCGCGAAATCGAGGCCTTCGAGGCATTGGGCGTGCAGTACAGCCATGACGATCCAGCCGACTTTGACAGGCTCGTCGAACTGAACGTCAGCGGCTTCGGATCAGATTCCTATTTCCATGACCCACGGTTTAGAGAGGGTTTCCGCAGCCTGATGCGCCTGCTCGACGAGCGCGGTTGGCTCCGCATGACAAGCGTCAAGATCGGAGGGGAGCCGGCAGCCGTCGACATCGGCTGCGTATACCGTGGCGCATACACACTGCTGGCCGGCGGGACCAACGGCAGCCATCGCGGCGTGGCCAAGCTCATAAACCTGCATCACATGCGGCGAGCGTGCCGGGAGCGGCTCCAGTCGGTCGACTTCCTCTGTGGCGACTTTTCCTGGAAGACGCTGTTTCATCTGACGCCCAGGCCGCTGTACCTCCTGGCCGATTGCCAAATCGAGGCCGCTTACCCACACGCGCAAGTCGAAGGAGCGGTATATGTCGAATAGGCGCGCCCTGGTTGTGGGAACCACTTGTGATTACGTCGACATCATCTGTCGGCGTTTCCCGCAAAGGGCGATCTTCATTACCGACGCGTCGCTGCGAGCCAAGGCGACCGAGCCGTCGCCCCCCGGGGGGGCAGAACTGCTGTGCGACCTGACCCGCCCGGAATCCGTGCTGCCCGCCCTGCGGCGGCATCTGGAGCGGTTCGCATTCCAGCCCAGCGGAATCGTATGCTTCGATTGCGAATCGATGTCCCTGGCTGCATCTATCGCACAATCGCTCCAGCTGCCATATCCTTCTGCCGACGCGATCGCGGCCTGCCGCTGCAAGTTCCTGTCCAAACAGCTCTGGCGAAAGGCGCAGTTGCCCTGTCCTCGCGTCGAGCTGGTCGAGAGTTCCTCGCATGTGGTGCAATTCATGCGAAGTATCGGCGGGGCTGTCGTGCTCAAGCCACTTACCGGCAGCGGCAGCGAGTTTGTTTTCCTCTGCGGCAACGAGGAGGAGTGCGCAGCCGCTCTTGAAACCCTCAGGTCACGGCTGGCCGACCACTGGGACCGGCGGATGTATGCGCCGTATCGCTTCGATGGCAAGACCGTCGACCCCCGAAAAGTCTTTCTCGCGGAGGAGTTTGTCCGAGGCGACGAGTACAGTTGCGACTTCGTACTCGATGCCGGAAGGGTCTCGATCCTTCGCATCGCACAAAAAACGCACGACCCTACCCAGCCGTTCGGGACGACGCTGGCATACGTCGTTCCCGCCGACTTGCCTTTGGAGATATGCCGCAAGGGCTTCGCCGAACAATTGCGCCAGGCGTCCCAATCACTTGGCCTGAATCACGCGATCTGCATGCTGGATTTCGTCATCCGAGACGGTCAAGCCTGCATGGTCGAATTGGCCCCCCGACCGGGCGGAGATTGCATCCCTCCCCTGATGCTGGCCAGCTGCGGCATGGATATGCTGAAATGCGCAATCGACTTCGCCGAGGGTTCGCCGGTGACCGCTCCGGCGCCATCGTCGTGGAAGCGCCTCGCCGGCGTTCGCCTGTTCGCCTCGCGCGGCGGAGAGATTGCCCGCATCGACGCCTCCGCCTTGAGAAAGGACCGTCGAGTGGCTGACTGTTGCCTCACGCGGTCGCCCGGCCATCGCGTGGTCTTTCCCCCGGCGGACTACGCCTCACGACTTCTGGGATACGCCATTTTCCAGCCCACTTGCTCTGAGGACCTACAAGGTCAGTGCCTCGATATCGCCTCCAAACTGCAAGTCGAAATGAAGACCCCGACATGTGCGACGATCGGTCCATCTTGACGAACACGGCCGAGCGGGAACCAGCCGTATTCGATCCGGCTGAACTTCGCGCCTTCGTTGACGGCTTTCTGCAAAGGCGGGATGAGTTCCTCCAGGCAAGCCGCCGCCAGGGCTCCCCTCTGTACGTGCTGGAGGAGGCCCTCCTTCATGCCCGCGCCCGGCAGTTCACGGAGGCGTTCACCGCGGCCCTGCCTGATGTGCGCGTGTATTACGCGATGAAGAGCAACAACTGTCCCCAGGTCGTCCGGACGCTCCTGAAGACGGGATTGGGGCTGGACGTGTCCAGCGGGCTGGAGCTCCAGGCCGCACTGGATTGCGGTGCACCGGACATTGTTTTCAGCGGGCCCGGCAAGACCGAAAGCGAGTTGGCCCAGGCCGTCGAAAACGCCAAGTCAACAACTGTCTTGATCGACAGTTTCGGTGAGCTCCAGCGTCTCCAGCGCGTCGCAGCCGAGAAGGGCGCACGCGTCCGGGCGGGGGTCAGGCTGACGACGGATAATCGGGGGCTTTGGCGCAAGTTCGGCATCCCGCTGGCGGATCTGCCGCAGTTCCTGAACGCCGCACGGTCATGCGACCGCGTGAATGTCAGAGGGCTGCAGTTCCATACGAGTTGGAACCTCGATCCCGACAACCAGGTCGCTTTTATCGCTCGCCTGGGCGATGCGGTCGGTGAGCTTCAGGCCGATCAGCAGGCGATGATCGAATTCATCGACGTCGGCGGCGGATACTGGCCAAGTCAGGGCGAATGGTTGCAGTCGCCGGGCCCGGCTGAGGGCGATTCTCGACAGGCCCCCGCGCAGCAGGAAGCTCCGGGGCTTCGTCACTACAAGAGATGCGCACGGCCAATTGCGGAGTTCGCTGACCGACTAGTCCGGGCGATGCAGACCTACGTGTTTCCACACGTATCCTGCCGGATTTGCGCCGAACCGGGAAGGTGGCTGTGCAACGACGCCGTGCATCTGCTACTGACCGTTGTGGACAGGAAGGCCGACGACCTGGTCATCACCGACGCCGGCACGAACGCGGTCGGCTGGGAACGATTCGAGAAGGACTATTTCCCGGTCATCAATCTGTCCAGGCCGAGTCTTCTCGAGCGTGAATGCCACGTCCTGGGTTCGCTGTGCACCCCGCACGACGTATGGGGATACTCCTATTGGGGAGCCGACATCCAGCCCGGCGACGTCCTGCTGATTCCGACACAGGGCGCCTACACCTACAGCCTGCGCCAGGAGTTCATCAAGCCACTTCCTTCGCTGGCAATCCTCGACAGCAGCGACCATCCCTAAGCAGGTCGCGCAGATGTGACGCGGTCCACCGTCGGGCGTGGTCCAAAATGTCGTTCCGTCCCATGGATTTCGCCAGAATCACGCCGCTTGGCGGCAGTAATGGCGGAGCAGGCCGCCGAGCCAGCTCTGACTTCGAATCGGCTCCAGTTCGTCGTCGGCAGTTTGGAATGGCAGGCTTTTGCAGGGGCCGGATCAAGGCGAGCAGCCTTATCGGTCCGTAGGCCTCGACGCATGGTCGGCCGGCATCACAGCCCGCTCCTTGACCTCTGTGACTGGGCGCAAGGCTCCGTACTTGTCTCGCCACCGACGAAGCCCAACCGCCAAGATCTGCGCAACGTCCTTCCGCCGGCCCAGTTCTTGGGCTTCTGTATGCACGCCATCTCTTGTCATTGCCGTTGTCATCGCTCACATCCTCAAGTTTGCTTGGTTCTCAGACCAACGCGCCGTCGGTCGCGTCGCCTCAACCCCAGTGGCGTTTCTCGCGAGAGTTGGCAAGTGAAACTGCCACCCCGAGTACGGTAATAACCGGATGCGTGTTTTTCTGCCGCTGTACGGGTTATCGCCGGCGCGACGCATCCCGGCGCCCATGCTTAGCCATTAGAAGTGAGTTACGCTTCCTCTATTGGGACCTGGAGATAACTCCAGGTCCCAAATGTATTTAAGGCGATCGCCTGCCCGATTTTCCGACCCCATTTTCACCCGTTACGGGCCCGCGACCAATGGCTCACAACGAGGTGGTCGGGGGCTGGAAAAGCTCCCCCCGCTAGCTCGCGGCGAGTTCGAAGCGCTCAAGTGACCGACGCCCCACGCTTCCGCCTCCTCCACCTCCGCCGCCTCGGCCGGGGCGCTCTTGGGCATCCCGGCAGGATGACCCGTTGTGCTCCACTCGTCTGCCGATAGACAGGAACGGTGACGCAAGGTATGCTCTGAAACACACACCGACAAAGGACAAGTGCGATGAACCGCTTGCTCACCTTCGTCGCGCTCATAGTCGCTTCGGGCTGCGGCGACTCGGTTCACGCGGGGCCGTGCGATGGGATCAGCTTTGACACGGTCATCTTCAGAGATGACTTTGACACGGTCCCGCCGGGCAGCATCCCCGATCCCACCAATTGGGTTCTCAACCATCCCGATGATCGGTGGTGGGTGCTCGGGAGGACATTCATGCCCAGCCCGATATACCATCCGAACGGGCCGTTCCCTCACGTCGTAGCAGTTGAGAACGGGCGGGATGACCGTGCGTGTATGATCGAGCACTACCATTACAACCCCTATGACATTAATCCGAACGATCCCAACGATCTGACCCACGTCAAGACGACCTTCCTCGGCGGCGCGATCCACACGGTCATGGCGTTCGAGCCGACCCAGTGCTATCGCTTCGAGGCCAGGGCCCGTTGCCGGCGGGCTCCAAGGGGGCTGGTCACTTCGTTCTTCACGTACGGCTACGATGTACCTAATGAGGACAGCGACGAGATTGACTTCGAGTTCCTGGCCAACGAGGTGTTCGACCCTCCCAGGCAGGTCCTGACGAACACCTGGGACGATTCCCAGCAGAAGCCCGTGCAGATCGTGATGCCGGAGGCATTTGATCTGACGGCTTGGCAGACCTTTCGTATCTACTGGTGCCCGGGCCCTTGCGTGACGTGGACATGGATCGACCCGAACACGGGGGACGAAATCCTCTTGCGCACAGAGACTGACTCGGCCCACATCCCGGATGAGCCGATGTCGCTGTACTTCAACTTCTGGGCACCGACGGCGGACTGGCCGAAGGCCTATGACGCGAGCCTTAAGCCGGACCAGCAGGACAATGGCGTGAAGTACGAGTACTTCATAGACTATGCTGAGGTCCGAGTGCCGTAGCCTGCGGCCTGTTTGATGCTTGTCCCGGGCGTCGCATGGTCTGCAACGGATCTGAATCGTTCCCAGAATGACGTTCTGATAATCCGGGTAGCGAATCGGTCCCCCGCTATGCCCCCGCTACCCCGTGTGCAACCGCACGCGGGGTTTTTCTCATGGCTCAATAGGCCCTTGCATTCGACGGCCATGCGCTGGAATAATGCCGCAGCGCCGCCAGCGACCGCCTATGAGGAGTTACCTCGAAGATGATCAGAAGTGTGATTGCACTGTTGCTTGGAGGCTTGCTCGTACTCACTGGCTGTGGCGACCGGTCAGCCCGGGACGACAAGTCAGCCCAGCCCGGCCCCCACGCTAGGCCCGCCGCCGAGGCGCTGCGGAGCATCCTGGCCAAGAACGCATCGTTCGAACTGGCCAGTTATCCCGTCGGCTTCTGGAACTACCTGACGATATCCGACCCCAACCATCGCCGGACGATGACCGAGCAGGAGGTCGAAGACTGGCACGAGGCCGGTTTCACGCTTGTCCAAGGCCCTCGCGTCAATGCCAACAACCCCGGCGAGGTCGAGCTGATGACTGACATGCTCGACTGGGCCCACGAGCGCGACATGAAGATGATCGTGTGGGACAGCCGATTCTGGGACGAAACCAACGACGGCCTGGGCGCCACGCTCGATGACTTCGGCGACCACCCCGCCCTGTTCGGCCTGCACGTGGTCGACGAGCCCATCGGCGAGCGGGCCCACCACTTCTACGCTCAGGCCAAGCGAGTCAAGGAAGGCGCCCCCCACCTTCATCCATTTGTGAACCTCGGGCCACACCACCCCGGTAACGAGGAGTACATCGGTGTAGCCAGCTACGTTCAGTACCTCGATGAGGCGGCTGTCGAAGGCAACCTTGACTTCCTGTGCTACGACAACTACGTGCAGATGAACCCCGGCAAGGAAGGTTGGTACAGCTACTTCGCCAACCTGCGACTCGTGCGGGAAGCCGGCTGGCGGCACGGTATTCCGTTCTGGACGACAGTCCTGTCGGCGGGCCATTACCGCTATCGCAGGCCCAACTACGATGAGCTGCGATGGCAGTTCAACACGGCGGTGGCCTCGGGGGCGGCGGGCATTCAGTACTTCTTCTATTACATGCGCGATCCGCACAGGAACTACGTCAACCCGCCCGTCGATGGGTTCTGGGAAAAGACGCAGACCTACTACGACCTCAGCAAGGTCCACCGCACGTTCCATAGGCGCTACGGCGACCTGTTCGTGAAACTCACTGCCACGCGCGTGACCTTCACCGGCGGTCAGGCCTACGGCGGCGGCGAAGTGTTTACACCCAACGAAGTGCTCACCGAGGTCCGCATGCTCCACGACGGCACGGAGGGGCTGGTCGGTGAGTTCGTGGATGCCGAAGGCCGGCGGTACGTCATGGTCGTCAACAACAGCACCACCACGCCTGCCTACGTGATACTCACGTTCGCCGGCGGGGAGGACGTGAAGATCTACAACTACGGCTGGGACGGTGTCGAACGGCAAGGCCCGGCCCACTGCGTAGAGGTCCAGGGCCGGCGGGACGGCGCGCTCAAGGTGGGCTACTGGCTGGCCCCGGGCGAGGAACTCGTCCAGCGCGTCGACAGCGAATTGATCCGTAATTCCGAGATATCCGTCGCCATGAGAGAGCTTCGCCAGCGCGACGCTCAGTTGGCCGGGCCCGGCGAGCCCGATGCCGACAAGGCCCTGCCCGCCCCAGCGGCAGAGAACTGATCCCCGAGGCAACCCTCACGCTCAGCCCGGCCTGGAAGTAACGAAGGAACACCGGATGTTCGAGAGACTGAAAAAAAAGCTGGCCGAGATGAGGGAACAGGCGGCGGTCGATGCGTCGCAGTTCCACGATTCCATAGCCGAGCAGACCGACTGGACCCCGCTCAAACCCGGCGGCACGAATTTCCGCACGCACAAGCTCGTGCAGGTCCGCCCGAGCGAATGGAGTTCAAGGCCACGCTCGGCATGAAGCTGTTCTGAAGCGGGCCAAGGGCGGGGCCAAAATGTCGTTCCCGTCCGACTTGGTGGAAGATGAGCCGCGCGACGGTGCAGATCCTCGAGCAGCCTCAGCGCGAAGGTCTCGGCCCCGCCGGCTCGGGTGGCGCCCGGCCGGGCCGGAGAATGAGGATGCAACAACGCACCCGGTATCAGTAGGCAATCCTCACTTCCTGACCACGCCAGGCAGGTCACATTCGCCTGCTAGGCTAGCTGCGGGAAGAAGTAGTAGGTCCTGTGGACATTGCCTGTGATGATGTAATGGATCATGCCTATCAGCATGAAACACAGTGCGCCGATAAGGTCGCCCGCAATCGCGCCGAACATGAACTTGCGCGCCGTCTCGTACGACGGCCTGCCGCCGAGCTTTGTAACGCCGACCTTGATGGCCCAGCCAAGCAGGAAGGATGCGGACACCTCTGCTGTGTGGCGCGTGCCCCATATGAGGAATATCATCGGGTGGATGGGCCACCGCGGCATCCTCAGTCGCAAGACACTCAACCCCAATACGCCAAGCACGCCAAGTCCGGCAGCCACGATAAACTGGTTCTGCCATATCTTCCACGTCTCGAACACTTCCATGTTCGCCAGACGCTCGGTAGTGGTATAGCTTTCCGATCTGGCGAGCAGGCCTTTGTTCTTGAGCTCGGTGACCTGCTTGTCGCCGGCTTCATAGTAGAAGTTGGGCATGACCGCGGTGGACCAGCGCCGTGTCCACCTGCCCCGCCGCAGGCCATAGCTGTGTGCCGCCCACAGTACCACCGGAATCGCCACTGCCAGCACGATGAGATATGTGCTCATGGCCGTTCGCGCCACGCGGGCCGGCTTGATCTTCTGCCCGTCACATAGCCGCAGGCCGTTCACAAAAAACGTCATCAGCGATTCCAGCGGCTGGACCGTGAATATCATGCACAGCAGACCAATAATCATGATCGCCTGTGGCCCCATCGCCGCGGCGCCGAACAGCCCGAGCAACACCCCCAATGGCTGCCAACGAGGCCAGTTCACGAACAACCCGCTCTCACAGTTCACCCGGCTGATGCCCACGAAGACCAACAGCACGAGCAGCACCGTGAGAATCGCCATCGGCCAGGGCACGCCCATCCAAGACAGAATCAGCATCATCGATACCAAGACGACTATGAGAATGCGACATGCCCAGGCAGCATATGCTGCCACGCCGTCCGATGGCGTCAATGCCAACGCGCTCTTCAGCACAGCCGAATAGTATCGTCTGCCCGTGTAGCCGATCACCATCGCCAGTGCGAGGTAGCTACCGAACCGCTGCCAGATGGCCACGCCGCCGACCATGTAGTCGCTGGCGTCGGCGGCAGCAGGGCTATAGCCGAAGTTGTGCAACAGAACCCAGGACAGCGCGGTGAAGGCAAGAGGCGCAATGCCCACCGAAAAGCTCACGTCGGTAGCCAGCAAGAACGCTATGGCGATGATCGTCGGGAATATCCTCGGAGCGAACGACCACCACACCATGCCGTCCGCTTGGTGGAGAGAGGAGAACCGATAGAGGATCGGGTAGAAATCCAACAACATCGGAATCTTGATCCAGTTGCCGCCCGACCAGTGGTCGATGCCATTGGTCACGCGGACGAACAACACAATGGCAAGCCCCCACCAGAATGCGCCGGTGTGGAACAGTGAAGCTGACGCCCGGCCGGGGTCTTGCTGCATGAAAGCGTTGGCAACTTCCACAATCGGGTAACGCAGGCGCTCAGCCTTCGACCACTGCCGATGGAATATCAGCGCCAGGCAAATCGCGGCGATGGCCATCAGCACCACCAGCGGCACCCAGGTCGTCAGCGACTCGCTCCAAAAACGCCACGGCACCTCATCAAGCGAAATGGCTTGGTCTTTCTCACCAGCGCCGCTCATGCCGCTATCGGTGAACTCCGGTACGTACTTGCCTTCGGCGGCAAGCATGTGAGAAGGGATGTAGTCCCGCAACTCGTTCTTCTGCCAGCCTGTCTCCGTGCGATAGCTGTTGGTCGGCATGATCTGGCTCTTGACGTAAGTCCCCAGGAATCCATAGCTGGGGATGCTGCACGCCACGAGCATCATCATGACGATGACGGCGAGTTCCTTGGGAGCAAGTCGCCATTTGCGGTTGAACAGGAACAGCAGCGGATTGACGACCACGGCTATCACAATCAACGAGCCGAACACGAAAACCGGCATGTGCGAGCCGACAAAAGAACTCAACACCCACACGTCATCATTCAGGTATGCGATGACGGCGATTAGCATCGCCCCGAACAGACCGAGTATTACTGCACGAACACTCATGCCTTAGAGCATACTCCTTTTCGCGACTGAGTTCCTACATTCCTGGGGGTGCGTCCAAATGGCGGATCAGTTCACTGTCGGCTCGTTGAACCCGTTGTTCTCCGGGATCGGCGCTCACTTCTGTCGAATTGGAACTACTGTTCGCCTCGACGACGGCTACGAGACTCGCAGAGCGTTCTCAAGTATCCAGGAGCATTCTCCGTCATGCAAGCGTTTGGGGAGTTGTGACTCGTCCTCGCGCGGGCTACGGGGCCGTCTCACCACATGCTCACGTCCCGCGCCTGCTGCCGCATCCACTCATCCGTCGGATGGAACGTGCTCGGCGAGAGGAACACTTTCCGGCTGCCCAGATGAATGAAGGACAGGACGTAGGCGGTCTTTCTGCCCAGAGGCGTCCAGACTGCCTTGCAGAAGAAATCACAGGTCACCATCACGTTCATGTGCATCGCAATGAACTTCCGCCAGGGCGTCTGCACGCCCTTCGGCGCGTGGCGGTCTGGGTCCGGCAGGATCTTCTCATCGATCAGGACTCGGCCCACGGAGCTGCGGCTGGCTCTCATCGCCAACTTCTTCAGCTCGCCCACGATGCGTCGTGCGCCCCAGCCCACGTTCTCCCGCGCAAGGCGGACGATCAACTCGCGGAGTGACCTGGTCATACGCGGCCGGCCGACCTTGCCCGGCTGACGGCCTCCCTGGGCCTCTCGCAGTCATCGGCGATACGTCTTGATGCTGACGATGTCCAAGGTATGCTCGACCGCATGCCCCAACTCCGCACCAATCTTCATCAGTCGCCGTCGCTCGACCGGATCGAGGATCACCCGATTGCCCGGCAGACGGCACCGAAGCATCTCGACCTGAAGCTTCAGGAATCGGATATGGGCATCGCGTCGGGCCGACCATGCCTCTCTCAACAGCACCAACAACGCCATCAACCATCTCGGCCGCATCGATCACGCCTCCTGCACGCTCGCGGTAAGTCCAGTATCTGCAACAGCCCAACATTTTGGACCGCCGCCGCCAGAATGCAGGAAGACCACTTCGGCCGCCGGCAGGGATTTCGGAGCAGCTTGGTGGCCTCCGGGCCGAATGACCGTGTCGGGGTCTGGTCGACCGACACGCAGTAACGATTGTCTGTGACAAGAGATACGCCGATTCGTCCTCCGAAAACCCCGACAAATCCGACACACACTTCATCTCCATCTCCCCCTATGTGGCCTCCGCTACCTCCAATCTACTGTCGCACGATGAGACGAGGCGGCGTCATCAGGCCGCAGGGAACCAGGTTATAGCCTTCCTTCCTATTGTCGCCCCTCTGCGTGAAGCAGCCGGGGCCGACCCAGGAGGGCATCTGCTTCACGTGCAGCGGGCCGTGTGAGTTCCGTCGGCTGCCGAGCACCTCGATGCTCAACTCCGCCTGGCCGCCATCCAGCAGATTGGTGATCTCCACTTCGTGCGGCGCCCACGCAGTCACGCCAGCGCGCCGGCCGTTGATACTGACAACGACGGCCGTACCGCGATAACCGTCCAATTGAACGAACACGCGCTGACGAGCCGTGACCTTCGGCCGGACCCTGCAGCGATAGGTGGTCGAGCCGCTGTAGAACGCCAGGCCCTGCTTGGTCCAGTCGCCGAGGCGAAGGTGCGTCGGGACAGCTGTGACGGCCACGTCCGTCCCGCGGACGGCCGTGCCGAAATCGCCCAGCAGATACACGATCTCCAGGCCCGGATGGCCCTCGTCGTAATCGCACACGAGCCGAAGTTCGTTGCCGTCCATCCGCAGCATAGCCGGGTCGACCGGCACGCGCCGCAGCGATTTGTCGACCCACCACCCACAGGCGGCATCGGTGCTGACAGCCACGCCGTTGAGTGCGATGCGATATCTTTCCGGTCGCTCGATGCCGACAAACAGGTCGCCGGATGGAACTACCTGAACGTCGAAGGTGTAGGCCAGTTCGACGCGGGCCCGCTTGGGCTTGGCGCTCGGTGTCCGCGCCCAGGGCTGGACCATCTCGCCGCCGCGGCGCGTCAGTCCCAGCGTGTCGCGGACCACGCTGTCGATATAGAGGATGTCATCCGCCTTCCTGCGGGGGCCCGAGCCGATGCGATAGGTCGGCCGGTCCAGCACCAGGCAGTTGCACTCCGACAGGGTCACGTCCCATCGCTTGGGATTGATCGCCCGCGAGCTAAGTTGCTTGAGCTTCAGCCGGGGCGCCAACTTCGCACGGCTGGCCCGTTTGGGAATCACGAACAATCGACTGCCGAGCTGTGGCAGGGAGGTGCGGATCTCCCACCCGTCCGTCTTACGCCGAGCATCGGCTGCGAACCGCTCGCCCGTGGTTAGGTCGAGCTCGACCGGCGCGCCTGTGCACTCGACAAAGCCTCGAACGCGAACATCCTCGAAGCTCTGTGTCCGCTTGGCCACCACCGGCTCGGGAGTGCTGAACCGATTCCGCTCGAACCGATGGCCTGTGTTGCAGACGAACAGGTACATTGCGTTGCGGTCCTCGCGCAACAGATGTAGGGCGGCGGGGATTTCATGGCCATCGGCATCGGTGATAGACACGCGCCGCGACGTCGCCTCCACCGCGCGCACCAGTGTGGCGCCTTTACGCGGCGTACGAACGCATTCGGCCGCCAACTTGGCCGCGGCCTGCGACGGGCTCGCGTCCACGTGGGCCGAAACATCCCCGGCGAACACCACCACACCGCCAGCCGCCTGGAAACGCTTCAGCAGCGCCAGCGTAGACTGGCGGATCGTCCTCATCGGCGGCACGACGACCGCCTTGTATTCGGCCTTGGCCACGCGCAGCGTGGGCCGGTCACCGCGGCGGACCTTGCCGTGGCGGGCGAGAATATCCTCGTCGCCATAGTCGAAGTCGATGTTGGCCGTCAGCAGCGTGTCGCGCAGCTCCGTGAAGGCGACGTCGATGGGATCGGCGTACCCGCTCGGGTATCGCTTGCAGGTCAGCCAGACGCTCTCGATGGGATGGATGACTAGCAGGTCGCGGACCTCGACGCCGCGCGTCATCGCTACGTGAATACGGGCGAAGTAGTCCTCCACTGTGCGGTAGTCTCGCCACCACGGCGACTGATACGAAATGCTGGCGGGGTAGTCGCGCTTGGCCTGGCCTTCCATGGTGTACCAGGACAGGTGCTGGCAACGCAGGTTGATGCCCATGGCCGCCTGCCAGTCGCCCAAGGCTTTGTGTCCGGCGAAGTTGAAGTCCCACCCCGTGCAGCCGTAGGTTTCGGTTAGGCGCCAGGTGCGGCCGAACTGGCGGGCGACGCTGGAGACCTGCTTGGCCGTGTCGATCTCGCGAGAGATCTGCATCAGCAGGTCCATGCCCGGGGCCTGCATGTACTCGTAGAACCGCATGGCGCTGCCGACCACATTGGCCTGGGCGCCCAAAGGCTGTTCGCACAGCACGTGGCCGGTGTGGAGCAGCCCGTTGTCCTGGCACCACTGGCCGATGGGCTTGGAGAACGCCTCGACGAACAAGTGCGTGAGGCAGTCGTGGTAGTCGCGCCGGGCGGGTGTGACCTCGCAGCCGTCGACGTCGAAGAACAGCTCCGGCAGGCGAGGCAGCAGATCATACCCGTAACGCTCGCGGAAGACGCGCGGCAGGCGGCCGGTCCACGGGGACGAGCCCTGGGCGCCCGGGCGCGCGGGGTCGAAGAACTGCGGGCCATAGTTGGGCTCATCGGTGAACATTCCTGGCACGGTCTTGCCGAAGGCGTCGCCGCAGCGCTTACGGTAGGCCTCGTGCGTGACTTCCATGAACCGCTCGACGGCTTCGGGGTTGAGCACATCCAGATAGGTCTGGCCGTTATACCAATCGCTGGGGGTCGACAGCTCGACCGTGAAGATCAGGAGCGATTCGCCCTTGGCGAGCTTCGGTCGCTTACCGCGCGCGATGCGCCGCACGCCGCAGGCGACGTAGCCGTCGACAGTGGCCGTGAAGGCGGCGAGTACTTTCTTGGACCACTTCAGCTTGGCGATGCTGTCGGCTACGGTGAGTGTGAGGTCGCGCTTGCGGAATCGCTCCTCGCAGGTAACCAGCCCGCCGCCGGCGCCGCTGGGCCAGCGGTCCTCGTCGTACATCCAGGCCTCCATGTTGCATGTGTCGGCCTCGTCGATGCAGGCGTCGATGCACTCGAACCAGCGATCGGACAGGTAGGGCGTCGCGAGCCCCACACGCGAATGCATGAAGAACCCGCCAAGCCCCATGGAGTGCATCACGCGAATCTGTCGACGAAGCTCGTCGGGCGCCAATTCGCCGTTCCACGCCCAAAACGGTTTGCCGCGATACGCGCTAGAGGGGTTGCGAAACTCATCAAGCCAGTTCGTGTTCATCGTGGCCGTCTCCTTAATTCGCTGGTTCGTCAATCTGGATATGATCGCCCATTCCGCTGGAGCCATGAACCGTATACTATTCCTGCTGCGTTCAACGGAAAGATTACACCGAATCCTTGCTAGCTGCCAGGTGGAACAAATGACCGACACATCAAATGTTGAGAAAGCCTACACGCTTGCCAGGGAGCGATACGCCGGGCTCGGCGTTGAGACCGACCGGGCTGTTGAGACGCTGGCGACGATCCCCATCTCCATCCATTGCTGGCAGGGCGACGACGTTGGCGGCTTCGAGACGGACGGCGGCCAACTCGACGGTGGCCTGGCCGCGACCGGCAACTATCCCGGCAAGCCGCGCAACGCCGATGAACTTCGCGGCGACCTGGACGTAGCCCTGGAGCTGATCCCCGGAAAACACAGGCTGAGCCTGCACGCGATCTATGCCGAGACGAACGACCGGCGGGTCGAACGAAACGAGCTGTCAGCCGATCACTTCGCGCGATGGATCGACTGGGCCAAAGCCGCCGGAGTGGGTATGGACTTCAATCCGACCTTCTTCTCGCACCCAAAGGCAGCTGACGGATTCACGCTCTCTCATCGCGACGACGGTATCCGGCAATTCTGGATCGAACACGGCATCGCCTGCCGCCGCATCGGCGCTGTCATCGGTCAGGCGCTCAACAGCCCCTGCGTGACCAACGTATGGATTCCTGACGGCTGGAAGGACACCCCCGCGGACAGAAAGGCACCTCGCGAGCGGCTGAGGTCATCACTAGACACGATCTTCGCCGAGCACATCGATCCGAAGCACAATCTGGACGCCGTGGAGAGCAAGCTGTTCGGCCTCGGATCTGAGAGCTACGTCGTCGGCTCGCACGAGTTCTACCTGGGCTACGCCATCGCCAACGGCAAGCTTCTTTGCCTCGACTCCGGCCACTTCCACCCGACCGAGACAATCTCGGACAAGATCTCCGCAGTGATGTGCTGGCTGGACGAAATCCTCCTGCACGTCAGCCGTCCCGTACGATGGGACAGCGACCACGTTGTGGTCCTCTCTGACGAGACCCGCGCCATCGCCGAGGAGATCGTTCGAGGGGGGTATCTTGGGCGCGTTCATATCGGGATGGACTTCTTCGATGCGAGCATCAACCGCGTGGCCGCGTGGGTGATCGGTGCGCGAAGCATCATCAAGGCGCTGCTGCTGGCGCTGCTCGAGCCGACTAACACGCTTGTCAAGCTCGAAGCCGACGGCGACCTCACCGGCCGCTTGGCGTTGCTCGAGGAGGTCAAGGCACTCCCGTGGCCGGCCGTGTGGGATTACTACTGCCTCAAGCATGGTGTGCCGGTCGGCATGGCATGGCTGGACAACGTCCGCGCCTACGAGCGGACTGTCCTGGCGAAAAGAACATAGCCGGGGCCCAGGTTCGGCAGGGCGCACTACTTCTCGCACATGCAGGCTTCCACGCGGGCCCAGCACTTGGGGCAGCTCGCCACGTTGTCGCCGGCGGCGAACCCTTTGGCCTCAGCCGGGCCGAGGATTACGAAATCGACCGTGTCGCCATCGACGACGACGGACATCACGTTTCGATCGGGCACGGCCATCGGGCACATAATTCGGAACCGCGCCGGGCCCAGCCGCTCGCAACTCCAGCCGTCCGGTACCTGCAGGTCAATCTGCGGCGTGGGGCCGGGGACCGTGGAGACTTCGACATCCCTGGCGATGCCCGGTCGGCTGACTGGCTCGCCGCCGTAGTGCAGCCAGACTTCCCGGTCGCCGAGCACTTCGACGGCCGCGTGGATATCCTGTTGGCGTGCGGCGCGGGCCAGGTCGCTGCGGAACAGGCGGCTGAGCAAGTCGTTGGGCAGTTCCTGCGCGTCGCCGAAGGCGATGTCGTCCTTGGCCGCCACCGACAGCTCCGCCAGCGTGATCGTCCGGTCCGTCAGTTCGCCGATCGTGGCCGGCGGGTCGCAGTCGCCGGTGAATTTGCACAGCACAATGCCATCGCCAACCGGCTCGGTCCACTTGGCCGGAATGCCGGCTGTGCCTTCGAGAATGCCCAATAGCGCCCCGAGCGTCGCGCCGGTGCAGTCGGTATCGAAACCACAGTTGACGGCCTTGCAGAGACGATCGCCGAAGTCCTCGCCGTAAAGCCATCCGATGATGGTGAACCCGTGGTTGGGCACAGCATTGCAGGATTGGATGTGGCCGAAGCGAGTTGCGATGCGTTCGCGTGCTTCGCCCCAGTTCTTGCCCGCCTGGTGAGACCACACGGCCTCGCGGATCGAGCGGGCGATGTGGCTGCTCAGCGGGATCATGTTCAGGCCGATCCGGATCAGCGTCATCGGATCGCTTTCCACGAACGCCGCCGCCTCGACGGCCGCCCAGAACATCTCGCCATGCATGCCTTCCCCGCCGGCGTGGTCGAGGGCCGAGTCCTTCCACGCCATTCGCGCCGCAGCCTGCGGGTCGCCGGGGTGCAGGCACGCCCAGATTTCGCTGCGAA
>Ga0209986_10000950_pt1 | contig 28438 bp, 21 predicted proteins | sample BlataG_FD_183168 | JGI IMG/M metagenome (GOLD analysis project Ga0209986, IMG submission 183168) | Deep subsurface microbial communities from Black Sea to uncover new lineages of life (NeLLi) - Black_00105 metaG (SPAdes) (version 2) | ecosystem: Environmental > Aquatic > Marine > Oceanic >...
GAGTATTGTGACATTTATCGCCGAAATATTCATCGATCTGATTTGGTAATCAAAGAGGAAATTATAGACTTAAAAGGAAGAATATCGCGGTGACATCATTACAATAAAATCATATAATACATTAAGGTTCACTTATATATTTTCCATTTCTTCTTTTTATGGCCCAGGGAGCAGAAGAGATGCTCCGACCAACACGCCCCCCCCCCCCCCCCCCCCCCCCCCCCCCCCCCCCCCCCCTCCCCACACACACACACTCCATTTTCATTACCATACATTATATAGGGTTCGTTCTTGTCCTCCTCAACATAATCTCACCACCCTTCCCAAGGCCAATTACAGCACCTGGTTTCAATGCCTTCTCTCTCAATTTCTCATTCTCTTTCTTCAACTCTTCTACTTGTTTTTCCAAAGCAGTCTGATATTCCAATCTCTTGGCTCTAGAACGAGCAGCACTCTCTCTGTTCTTCTTGGCTCTCTCCCTGGCCTTCTTAGCCTTCTCATCTGCAGTCTCTTCCACACCAACATTACCATCATCACCACCATTGTCCGTATCTTTCCCGTCTTCTGGCTCCTTTCTCTTCCGTTGTCTCGCTGCACGTGCAGCTGCAGCTTGCTGTCTTGAAGGCACAAGGAGAACATCTTCATCACCACCACCACCACCACCACCACCACTAGCAGCAGCCCTTCCTATTCTATCACCGATATTATCATTCCTACTATTAACACCACCATTATAATCTAAGGTCCCAGCTGAGCTCTCAAATGGGCCTGGCAGAGGTTTAGTTCCAGCATTTATTTGAAGAGAATGTCCGCCAGTGCTTGTGGATTTGGGACCTCCACCACCTCCACCTCCAGCACTGCCTGCTGCTCTTCTGTTGCTTTCAGTCCTTCTCAGCGCTCCTGATCCTGTTTGAGTGTCAATATTGAATGTTTGGATGTCCATGAGGTTCCTCAGAGCTTGAGATAATGTGGTTTCAAGCTCAGGAACTGGGGTATCTGTGATGGCCTTGAACACTTCTTCCAGTCGGAGAGCGCTGATCTGGGATGGCAGGATAGGGTTGGGTTGGTTGGTGTTGTTAACGGCAGCATTGGTTCCTCCAGAAACTCTGTTGAGGAAGGAAGGAATGAGATCCAAGCTTGTAGAAGGACAAAATTCTCTTAAAGCTTCCTCCTGTGAAGTGGAAAAAAAAGAGGGTGTCAGGAAGAGGGTGTGAGAGGGTTGTTGAGCAATGATCGTGGTTGGTTGAAAACTCACCAAGTTGAGGGACAAGAGTCGACCATCTTGTAGCTGACTCATAGTCAGGTTTAAAAATTGGTATAATTCATCCGGTTGGGAGTTCTTCCTTTGCGGCATTGTTGGCGAAGGGACTTTATTAGGGAAGCAAATTGAGCAAATCTTGTAGGGTCAAGTGGTAACAAAACAAGTTGCTTTACTCTATTAGACAAAAGTTAGTCAAGTGATCAATTGCAATAGGTTCTCTGCAGCGCTTTCTTTATAAATAAACACTGTTTGTTGTTCCGCCCATCTCACCTGATCAACACACCCACTTCATCATCTCACCCTTCCCAAGTTCCCTAGCTCATTCACCATCCTCTCAGCTGCTAATGCTGCTGCCTTTGCAGACCCAAACCTCTCTACACCACCATTCTGATGATGAGATAAAGAAGAAGAAGGAGCGGCAGCTTGAGAAGCTCCAACTGGCGTCGTCATCACCGTATGCTGCTGTACGCCTTCCCCGCCCACCGCTGGAGAAGGAAGAGGCCAGCATCCATGTGCATGGGGAGTCGTCGTGCCAGCACTGCTTGTGGCAGTAATACCAACTCCACCCCCCATTCCACCAGGATTCAACCTCAATCTTCCCAAATGAGCATCCGTTATTTGCCCATTCAACCAACGAATCATCTGACTATTGGCAGCTAATTTAGCATCTTTTGCCTTCATTTCCTCCCTCAAAGTCAACACCTCAGCCTTTGTCTCATCCCCAGAAGAAGAGAGACGGTCCAAATCATCCTTTCTTGCGGCATTTTCAGCCTTTAATGAGCTAATTTGATTATTATTGCCACTAATCTGCCTCTCCAGTCGAGCAATAATACCCTTTTGGTGCCGTATTTGCTCCCCAGACTTGTCCAATTCCAACGTCATGGTATTAATCGTCTCATTAGCTTTTACCACCTCTGCAATGGCTTCTCTTGTTCTTGCCTCATATGCAGACAATGCAGAGGAAAGTTCTTCCCCGTCCTTCTCTACCTGGTCCAATGTCTCCTCCAGCACCTGCACCCTGCCCGTCTGTTCCTTGGCAATGGACTTTTGTGTCTCCAAGGCGCCCTCTAACACTTTCACTCGACTTTGCGACTCTTTCAATGCCTTTTGTGTAGATGCCAACTGGACTGTAAGATTGTGGCTGGATCCTTTGTAGCTTTCTAATTGAAATTTCAGCTCATTCTGTAGGTTTCTGCCATCGTCCAATTGCCTTGTCAACCCAGCAACCTGGCCCTCTACCAAAGACCTCTTTTCTTCAGAATTTAAAAGTCTCACTTCCAGACCTTTGCACTTCTTGTCTCGCTCTTCCTTATCCTGTCTTGCTTCTTCTCTAGTTTTCTTCAAGGTCGTCGTCAGGCTGGCTATCTTATTCTGAGTTGCATTAAGATCAACAGCCAAAGCAGTACATTGCGATTTCGTTTCTTCCATCCGAAAGGCAAGAAACTGGTTGAGCTCGTTGTGCGTGCCCTCCTTGAGGTTTAAGGTGAGATGGGAAAGGTCTTTAAAATCATTGCTTTCCAGGATACGAAACTGGCCAGTGGAACCAGGCATGCAGTACAGCTCTGCACGGAATTTTGCTGCTACTAGAGGGGCATGAGTTGCCATTGCAGTGGATGCACCCAGCTCAACATTATTATTATCCAGTTCCCTATTGCCGCATTTTGCCAGGATATTTACCAATTTTTTAGGGAAGCTAGAGTAGTCAACCAAGAGGGATTCTTCTTCTCTGATGTTTTGGAAGCCTTTTTCACTTATGTCCAGGGAGAAGAGAATTCTAGGGTCGGCCTCCTCATAGACAAAAAGACGGAGGTTCTTCTGTGTGTGTAGGGGGGGTAGAAGCGTTAGTTTTCAGTGGAATAGGAAGAGATTAGTGACAAGGAAGTGAAAAGGCACACTAAATCTTACTTTAGAAGGGCCTTCGATAAGGCGAACTGACAAGGATTGGACTTGAGGCTTCCTGGCATCAGCTTTTATAATCACTGGCAATTCCTGCCAATATAAGGTAACTGCGTCTGTTACTAAAACAGACTTCATATCCATGACTTCAAATATGAGATTCTAATACCACTAAATCTAAACAACAACAACCCATAATGAACAGTTTCACTTCTTCTTTGACTTTGAAAAAAAAAAGGACAGTCAAACTGGCACGCTCACACATTCCATTTGTTTCTTACATCTCCGTTGCCTCCAACCTCCTATCTGCTTCTTCACTGACCTCTATATACTTCTGCGACAGTTTTTTCTCCTTTATCAACGCCACATTGCATTCTTTGGCTGTATGCTTGCATGTACTAAAGGATCCACTCAGCCTTACCATCCTGATTGCAACCACCCTGTGTCTCATTTCCGTCAACATTGTCAGACAAAACCATACTTGTCTATATTGATCTCTACTACATCTAACTATACATAATCCTGTTACTGGATTGTAGTGTTTGACTGCATTGTAGGAGTAGTATTATGGAGGTGGGAAGGGACGCCAGGTGAGAAGAAGAAGATGCAGGCGGAAGAGGGGTTCTTGAGCTGTTCTCCCTACTCATATTCTTACCAAACAAAGATACTAATGCTGATCCTAAAGCATGATCACCAAAGTTTTGCTGAATTGATTGTCTAATATCACCTAGAACTATTTGTTCAGCTGCAAGTTGAGAGGTGGAAAAGGAAGGGAGGTTGAGAGGGGGGGGGGTGGGGGTGGGGGGGGCGAGCGAGGAGCGTTGCTTGACAATGGGGACAATTAATGGTGACCAAGGCAGCGATTGTGCCCTAACCTTTGTATAAAAAGTTAACTCACTTATGGTTTCATCTATCTTCCCATCCTTGAAAGCCAATTGAACAAGAAGGTATCTATTTTTGAACCTCACCATTTCACTAGATGTCTACAGTTAATCTGGCGATTAGTTAGAGGAGGACGCGCTGAGAGGCCATTGTCATACATTATAGATATTACATGTCACAAGAAATATTCCTGTTTACTAAAGGTTGGAATACTGAGCCAGAAGATGTGAGGAAGAGTTAGAAAACCATCTGGGCGTCGGAGGTCGAGGCGGCGATGGGCTTAGAAAGAGGCAGGGAAGTGTCTATGCGCACAGTGATTGTTTAATTCTTCAAACTATTGGGGTTTCGGATCAAGAGTTACCTATCAGTAACGTTGTTGTCTGCCCAATTTTTTGCACATCGCAGTTTCTTAAAAAATAAGTTTCAGAATCAAGTTGATATTATGTCTACCAAAAAAAATCAAACACCTCTAGTTTGCCACGGTCATACCCGTCCCATAGTTGATATTAAGTATAGGTAAGCACCCATCACTAGCACACTTTTCGATCTCCCATTTTCCCCCTCCGTTTTCATTTTCATCCAACTGATCACCTCCCCCGCCTCTAACGCACACACAGCTTGGTCACACCAGATGGATATTTCCTCACTAGTGCTAGCAAAGATGGTCAGCCCATGCTTAGAAATGGAGAAACAGGAGACTGGATAGGTACATTTCAAGGCCACAAGGGTGCAGTTTGGGCCTGCGTTTTAAACGACCCTGCCCTCTTGACAGCAACCGCTTCAGCCGACTTCACCTGCCGCATCTGGAACGCCATCAGTGGCGACGAGCTCCATCAATTCCAACATAAACACATAGTTCGCACTGTCAACTTTGCCCATGGACCCGATGCTACTCAATTTGTCACCGGAGGTCCAGAAAAAATCCTGAGAATATTTGATCTCCAAAGGCCAGAAGCTCCCCCCACCAACTTTACATCGGGAGTGCAAGACTCCATCCGTTGTGCCACTTGGTCAGATAGCACCAACAACACCTTGTTAATCTCCTATTTAAGCAAAAAGAGCATGGATGTGTGGGATGTCAGGAGTGGTACTATTGTCAAAAATATAGAAACTTCAGGACCCGTATCATCCATAGAAATAAACCCAGCCAACAATAGCTGCAGTGCTAGTGGCATGTTGGTCATTGCAGATGGTAGCGGAGTAGAATTTAGAGATGCAGCTACTTTTGATCTTAAAAAGAAACATAATATCACAAATTTTGAAGTAGAAGCAGCTAGTCTGTGTGAATATAAAAATAGATTTGTTGCTGGTGGTACTGGGATGTGGGTGCATGTGTATGATTATGCAACTGGGGAGGAGATGGATTGTTGCAAGGGGCACCATGGACCTGTGCATTGTGTGCAATTTGCTCCTGGGGGAGCTACATTTGCCTCTGGATCCGAGGATGGGACTATTAGAATTTGGCGAACCAATACTGCTGCTGCTCCTACTACTAATAATGAGCGCAGTGGGTAGAGAGTTGTTGTTGTTTTGTTCATTATGATGGTATCACCACCATCATCTTTGTTTCCCTCTATTCTTGTTGTTGTCAGACCTGTAACAAGGGTAAGGAGTACAGTTGGTTTCTTATTTTTTTTTCCACAAAGATGTTGCAGCTGATCAAAGCGACTGCCAGCAATAATAATAGTGACAAAACACACGTCCAAAATTATATATATTCAAAGCACGTTTTCATTCATCAAAACTCTAGTGTACATTTGTTCATTCATGGTATTTGTGTAACGCTAACAACAAAACCCATCCCCATCTTTAGTTAAACCCCATCTTCTCTTTCCAAGCTTCACTGCTTTTATATTTATGTGCATTCCTTTGCATCAATCTCACAAACCTCTCCCACTTCTCTTGATACTCTATTGTTGCCATTTGAGGAGTCAATCTCAAGAATGTGAACTCTTTCATTGGGGGTAGCCTCCTTCCATTGCTAATAGTATACGATGCTCCTCCTCCTCTATTTGTTTTGGTGGTAGAAGTAGTAATAGTTTGGCCATTCTCTTCTTTAGTCTCATCTTCTGGACCGCTGCTCCTTGACGTTGGCGAGGACAGTGATGAGGATGATTGCCGTTGAAGGCTGCCAGTTGATGCTGACAGCATTCTACTGGACTTCCTTCTAGGCAACATACCTCCTCCAATTGTACCACCGTTTCCAGTACCAGTTGGAGGAGATGGGGACTTGGAGCCTCCAGCTGACCCTGCTCTTCCTTGTTGCTGCATTTCCAACGGCGTTCCCCAAGGCTGAGTATTGTAAACAACTCTCTGTAGAGCAACATCATCCATCATATTTGGCATGAAACAAGGCAATGCATTCTCACCAGCAATAGGAACCCCCACAGCCGCACACCCCTCCCTGACCTGCCTCAACAGCCCTTCCGGACCACATAGAGCTTCAGGTGGATGCTGACTGTCACACATTTCCACACAGGTGAGAGTCAAGCTGGCTCCATATCTCCCACACAAGGCAATGATTTGATCATAGCTGCTGACTCGGTTGGATAGGGCAGCTGTCTCGCAATTCAAATAGCCAGCAGTTAGTTCTGCAGCGTGACTTCTTGTTCTATACCACCAATGAACACCAGCTATTTTCAGTACTAAATCAACTGGGGGTCCAGTGGGGATGATAGGACCCAGGAGATCATCTATCATTCCCCCAGATCCAGATCCTCCTCCTGCTGATCCATCTACCAATGATGTGTTGGAATTAAAGGAGCGGAGGGAGGTGTGGCTGGGTGGGTGGGCGAGGGGGAGGGTACCGCTGCCACTGCTCCTGGGAGGATGTGGTGGTAACTGCTGCTGCATTTGCTGCTGCTGTGGTACTACTATTTGTTGTTCTCTAGGGGAGGATGGAACTAGCAGATCTTCACCAACGAGAGGCAATGCACCTAATGATGACGACGTAGGAATGCTGCTGTTGTTGTTGTTGTTGGTGGTGGTGGTGGTGGTGTCAACCTGCATAGACTGACGCTGACTATTATATCCATTAATCAATGGAGCATCATACATATCTGGAATATACATTTCCTTATGTCTCCTCTCTAACTGTTGCAGCTCTTCTTCCTTCTCTCTTTGTTGCTCTTGATAGAATATAGCACTTGATGGCGCAAGAGACTGCAACTCCAGATTCTTTTGTGGCTCTTGTACTGTGTTGAAAACAGACGTTGCAGCCACCAACATCCGTTCTCCGTGTTCCAACAAGGCATTACAGTACCAATGAAGAAAGAATTGACCGTATGGCTGCTCCCAGTTGCCTCCCCAGCTGTTGAAGAACCCTGTGTCATCAGGGACGGTGTTATAAGATCCAGCATCATGGGGGCCTGCATTTCCCCATTCAGGATGTCCCACTGCAGCTGCTGCTCTTGCCAGGCTAGCCAATGCTCTTCTATCGTAGCATTGGAATTCACCAATGCCGGGGAAGCGCCATCCGTTGGATTCGGGGTAGGAGGGGTACCGCAGCTCTCCACAAGGACCACACCCAATGACAACTTCTTGGATGAGACTGTCATCACCAAGATCAGTCATGAATTCTTCCCTAAAGGCATACATAAACTCAGTGTAGCATAGCAAGGGGGATCTACCTAGTAGAAGGCTTTGTTCTTCGTCTGCAAAGAAACTGAGGCATTCTTTGTTGCGTTGGCCGCGCAGGGCATCTCTGGGTCGGTCGGTGAAGAAGATGTCAGGATCTCTGTCTCCGACTTCTAAAACCCATGGAGGGAGAGGGATGACAGCGTTGTCGCCTACATTGCCTCCACATGCATGGAATGAGAGCACTATTTGTACTTTGAGGTCTAGGGATCGTAGCATGTCGAAGAGTTGGTGGTAGCCCGACCAATCGTACTTTCTGGGGCCATCTCGCTCGACTGCACCCCACCAGACGTCAACGGCAACTCCTGTGATGCCGGAGTCGTGTACCTTTTGTAATGCTGATACGAACCATTTAGAAGAGGAGTATCTAAAGATGCCATCTGCGTTGATGGTGTCTAAGGGGAGCATGACGAAGACTGGAATCCCTTCACCTGGCGAAGAGGGAGCGTCGCCATTGGTGGGCATTTGGAATTCTTCCATTATGTCGTTTTTTTCGGGTTTTTTGCTCTCTTGCTTGTTTATAAAGCCACTAATAATTTCGTCTACTACGGCAGTGTACTTGCCGGATAAAGCCAGGCTTGGGGAAGCCCTTTTGGGCCGGCCCTTTTTGTAAAGTGAGATGCGACTTCCCAACCACTGGCGTTGCTTGTATACAAAAGAAGGAATGTATTGTCCCTTGGTTATCTGTTGATGCGTCCTAGCTTGAAGGAGCAATAGCATCCAAGACTTAAACACTCCAGAGCTTCGATTCCATGATCGCAGCAGTATACTAGTTTCGGTTCTATGCGTGCAATATATATAAATCTCAGTTTGTGGCTGATTAATGATTTGATCTTTTTCCTTAGTTGGATTGGCTATGGCTTCAAGTAGGGTGAAGGGAGGTGTGACCCTCTCCCGCCATCCTGTCTCTCTCTAGAGGAGATCTCCTCTTGCATCATCTTGCTTCATGCCCAACTCTCTTTATCAATATACAATCAATACATCTTTACATATTTAAATAAATCCAGTTTTGCTATCTACATATAGATATATATTTCCATTCCATTGAAAATTAAGCCACCATCACATCTACACCCCAATTCCAGTCGGTTCAATCTATTCCCTATTCCTCTACCACTTCTCCTATGCAATATTCCTCCAAGATGATAGCTGCATTATCTGGATGCTGAGGCCCTAAGAACCCCTCAGTAGCATCTCCACCTGCATTATTAAATATGGAATCTTCACCTGGATGTTCATCTACATAGTCTGAGACATTGTATACCTTGCGTTTCCCTGAACCCTTGGGTTGAACGATGAGCCACAAGTCATCCTTGGTCTTGTGTTTAGATATCTCTGCTGCTGTGTAGTATCCGTATGCTTTTACTGGCGGAGATGGGTCTAGTTGTTCTGTGGAGTGGTGGGAACGTGGTGAGGAGGGCAAGAACAACGGTAGAGAAGCATGGGGAGAGAGAGGGAGTGCTGGGCCGGGAGGAGGGGATCATTTTTGAAATATTGGTAGCAACTTACTCCTTCTAGAGGATGTTTGGGATACTAAGGATCTAATTAGTAGTCCAATGAAGTAAGTAACAATCACAAAGCCGAATATTATGCCTATCGCGTTCGTCTCTGACTTCATCTCTCTGGCTCGCTCTCTCTCTCTTGGTGCAAATCAGCTCAGTGGGAGGTGTGAAGTGGAATAGCAGATGGCTTGAAAATGGGTGTGCAATGGTGAGCTGGATTCAATGCAGAGAAATGCGCCAGGGAATCATAAGCAATGGAGTGGAGGGTGAAGGGACTCCTCCCTGTCTTTGGAGGTCTCTCTGTAAGACCCCAAGATAGATAGAGAGAGCCAGCCTCTCTCCAGAGGGAGGAAAGAGAGATTTGGATAAGCTGCACTGAGGAAGGATAAAATGGGGGGTCAGTTTGCTCACTAAACAATATTTCATTAGGATAGTTTTCAGTGAAGTGTATGATATTAAGCCAGCAGTAATGAGGCTTAATCGCTCACTCCCCACCGAGGGAGAAGTGGCATCTAGCAATGTTCACACCCAAACTCGCGCTGTAGCTGGACGCAATATTCTTAGCAACACGCAGTCTTTGAAAGTGGTATGTTTGCAATATGTATACTCAACGGGCGTTTATTGTGCCACTGTCAAAGTGATTTTATGTGGCAAAATGCCTTGCACTTGGGCTGCCAAATCAGCAACTGATTTCTCTTTCTAACGACCCATCTACCCCATCTGCATCCATCACAGCTTACTAGAAGGTGCATGGGCGCTAATTCCCAAGGAAAGACCCTCCGCAAGGTAAGCACCCTCAGAGCCACACATATCAAAAGATATCATTTCTATCCTATTCCTGATCAATCTGCTCACCTAAACCTATTCATTCCATCCAGGTCACATCCATGGTAGCAGCTGGTCCACGACCAAACCCAACCATAGGCAGTGGCGGTGGAGACGAGCCCATCAAGATCAACCTTGGAGGCGGCGGCATGATGGGCGGTGGTTTCACCACCGTCGACCCAGAGTCCCGCCGTATTGTCCCAGAAAATATCAACGGCCGGACCAAGATCAAGATTGTATACACTGTTCTAGAGTCACAGTATCAATCTGCCCTGGCAGCTGCAGTCAAGAACATCAATGAATGCCGTTCAGAGGTGTGCGTAGAGATTGTCGGATACCTCTTGGAGGAACTCCGCGATCAAGATAACTTTGACAAGTTCAAAGAGGATGTAGCCACAGCAAACATCTTTATTGGCAGTTTGATCTTCATTGAAGAACTTGCAGAGAAAATTGTAGATGCAGTCAACCCAGTTAGAGACAATCTCGATGCCTGCCTCATCTTCCCGTCCATGCCTCAGGTCATGAAGCTCAACAAGCTCGGCACCTTCTCCATGAGCCAACTCGGTCAGAACAAGAGTGTCATTGGTGACTTTATCAAGAGTGCACGTAAGAACAACGATGGATTTGAGGAAGGCCTGCTCAAGTTGGTTCGCACCCTCCCCAAGGTCCTCAAGTACCTCCCAAGTGACAAGGCCCAAGATGCTCGCAACTTTGTCAACTCTCTCCAGTACTGGTTGGGTGGCAACCCTGAAAACTTGGAGAATCTCATCCTCTCTATTGGTCAGGCTTATGTTCCAGCCCTCCAAAATGTCGATTTTAACGCTTCAGAGCCAGAAATGTATCCAGATGTGGGCATCTGGCATCCCCTTGCCCCACAGATGTACGAGGACTTGAAGGAGTACCTCAACTGGTACGACACCCGTAAAGACATCATCTTTGAGAAGGATGCTCCAGTTATTGGTCTAGTCATGCAGAGATCTCACTTGGTGACTGGTGACGAGGGTCATTACGCAGGAGTCGTCTCTGAAATGGAAGCTCGTGGAGCTAGAGTCATCCCAGTATTCGCTGGCGCTCTTGATTTCTCCGCTCCAGTCAAGAAATTCTTCTACGACCCACTTGGAACTGGTCAGTCATATGTCAACACTGTGGTCTCTTTGACTGGATTTGCTCTGGTAGGTGGTCCTGCAAGGCAAGATGCACCCAAGGCAGTAGAAGCCCTGAAAGACCTGAATGTTCCTTACCTGGTGTCTCTCCCCCTGGTGTTCCAAACCACTGAAGAATGGCTGGACAGTCAGTTGGGAGTGCACCCAGTGCAAGTAGCTCTCCAGGTAGCTCTCCCAGAGTTGGATGGAGGTATCGAGCCAATTGTGTTTGCTGGAAGAGACTCAGCTACAGGAAAGTCGCACTCACTGCCTGATCGTATTGATGTTCTGTGTGGCCGTGCAATTAACTGGGCTAGATTGACCAGGAAGAAGACTGCTGAGAAAAAGCTGGCCATCACCGTTTTCTCCTTCCCCCCCGACAAGGGTAACGTTGGTACCGCCGCCTATCTGAATGTGTTTGGCTCCATTTTCCACGTGTTGAAGGAACTCCAAAAGCAGGGCTATGATGTTGGTCGTATCCCCAACTCAGAGAGAGACCTCATTAACACCGTGCTCAACCAAGAAGAGGCTCGTTTCAACTCTGCAGATCTCAACATTGCCTACCGCATGACTGTCGACGAGTATCAAAAACTCTGCCCATACAGTGAGGCTCTAGAAGAAAACTGGGGCAAGCCACCAGGCACCCTCAACACCAATGGACAGGAGCTGTTAATTTATGGAAAGCAGTTTGGAAATGTTTTCATTGGCGTGCAGCCCACGTTTGGTTACGAGGGTGACCCAATGCGTCTGTTGTTCTCCAAATCAGCCTCCCCCCATCACGGTTTCGCTGCATACTACACCTTTGTAGAGAAGATCTTTGGAGCAGACGCTGTTTTGCACTTTGGTACCCACGGTTCCCTGGAATTCATGCCTGGAAAGCAAGTAGGAATGAGTGGAGTGTGTTACCCTGACTCTTTGATTGGCACAATCCCTAATCTGTACTACTATGCTGCCAACAACCCCAGTGAGGCCACTATTGCCAAGCGACGTTCATATGCCAACACCATATCTTACCTCACCCCTCCTGCTGAGAACGCTGGCCTCTACAAGGGCCTCAAAGAGTTGAAGGAACTTATCTCCAGTTACCAAGGCATGCGTGATAATGGTAGAGCTCCTGCTATTTGTGGTACAATTATTGAGACTGCTCGTCAATGCAATTTGGACAAGGATGTAGATCTCCCGGAAACTGATCCCAAGGATCTTTCCATGGAGGATAGAGACATTGTTGTCGGTAATGTCTACAGAAAGTTGATGGAAATAGAGTCTCGATTGCTTCCATGTGGTCTGCATGTGGTAGGATCTCCACCAACTGCTATCGAGGCCATTGCCACTCTGGTCAACATTGCAGAGCTTGACCGCGCAGACAATGACCCCCCAATCAAGGGCATGCCAGGAATCTTGGCTCGTGCTATTGGCAGAGACATGGAAGAGATCTATGCTGCCTCCAACAAGGGAGTCCTGGAGGATGTAGAGCTGTTGCAGCAAATCACCGAGGCATCTCGTGAGTGTGTTGCAGCCTTTGTCAATGACCGCACTGGTTTTGACGGCCGTATTGGCAAGAACTGGATTGCTGAGATCAGCAAAGCCTTTGGCCTCTCTGAGGAGCCATGGGTACGTGGCCTGCGTGGCACCCCCTTCTTCAAGGCTGACCGTGTTGAACTCATCACTCTCTTCACCTACCTTGAATTCTGCCTCACCCAAATCGTCATGGACAACGAAGTCGGTGCACTGGTAGAGGCCTTGGAAGGCAAGTACACCGAACCAGGTCCAGGTGGTGACCCCATCCGTAACCCAGGTGTCTTACCAACTGGGAAGAACATCCACGCATTGGACCCACAGTCCATCCCAACTGGAGCAGCCTTGAAGAACGCCCGTGTCGTGGTTGAGCGTCTATTGGAGCGTCAAAAGCAGGACGCAGGTGGAAAGTATCCGGAGTCGATTGCTGTTGTTCTCTGGGGAACTGACAACATCAAGACCTATGGAGAGTCCCTGGCTCAAGTGTGCATGATGGTCGGTATTAAGCCAGTGCCAGATGCTCTTGGTCGTGTCAACAAGCTGGAAGTTATGTCTCTCGAGGAACTAGGACGTCCCCGTATAGACGTAGTGGTCAACTGCTCTGGAGTGTTCCGTGACTTGTTTGTCAACCAAATGAACTTGCTGGATAGAGCTATCAAGCTGGCTGCTGAACAAGATGAGCCATTGGAGATGAACTTTGTGCGTAAACATGCACTTGCTCAGGCAGCTGAAGCAGGTGTGTCTGTCCGTGAGGCAGCTACCCGTGTGTTCTCCAATGCATCCGGCTCCTACTCTTCAAATGTCAACTTGGCAGTTGAGAATAGCAGCTGGACTGATGAGTCTCAGCTCCAGGAGATGTATGTCTCTCGTAAGAGTTTTGCATTCAACTCTGACCGCCCAGGTGCAGGTGGTGAGGAGGCCAAGGACAGCTTTGTCACGGCAATGAAGACTGTCGACGTCACCTTCCAAAACCTGGACTCTTCTGAAATTTCCCTCACCGACGTCAGTCACTACTTTGACTCAGACCCAACTAAGCTTGTGGCAGGTCTGCGTGATGACGGCAAGACTCCAGCCGCCTTCATTGCCGACACCACCACCGCCAATGCTCAGGTCCGTACCCTCGGTGAGACTGTCCGTCTCGACTCCCGTACCAAGCTACTCAACCCCAAGTGGTACGAAGGTATGTTGGGATCTGGATACGAGGGTGTGAGAGAGATTCAAAAGCGTCTCACCAATACCATGGGCTGGTCTGCCACTGCTGGTGCAGTTGACAACTGGGTCTATGATGAGGCCAATGCCACCTTTATTGAGGACCCAGAAATGGCTCAGAGATTGATGGATACCAATCCCAACTCTTTCCGTAAGCTGGTGGCTACTTTCTTGGAGGCTAATGGCCGTGGATACTGGGACGCTAGTGAGGACCAGTTGGATCGTCTTAGACAGCTGTATATGGATGTCGAGGATAAGATTGAAGGTGTAGAGTAAAGAAGTAGAGGCAGAAAAATTGAAAAATAGAGTAAATAAATCCCTCCTGAAAAATGATTCTTTCCGTGCTGTGTCAAGTAAGAGCAGTGCGTGGCCAATGAATGGCGTGTTTTTTCTCACATGTTCTCTTTCTTTTTGTTCAGTTTCACGAGGGGACAAAAAACAAACACATTTCATACCAGTTCCTGAATATCTTCTTTTTGTGTCGTTATTTTTCAATTTATACTGGCATGCTTTCACAAGCTCTGTAATGTCAATCATATATTAATAATGCAGTTGTTGATCTTGTTTTAGGAGGCTGCAGACTGACTGTGCAAATCAAAACCTTATGACCCAGATCTTACGTTATGCTAACATTCTCGTGGGAAGTTCTGTAGAAATTTTAAATTAGGATTATCAATATCCGCAAGACAAAAGTGACCTCGAAACGACCAAGCGGCTCCAGTAAGCCCCCAGGCATTTGTAATTTCCTCCTACTTTCGAGCTTGACCTTAGTAACTATCATTAGTGCTTGAAGCTTTGTACAGCTGCTATTTCATATCTACGTAACCTCATCAACAACTTAGCTTACGGTGAGTAATCGAAATCTCCACACGATCACTCAGTTTAATTCTCCACTCACACCTTCTCACCATGAACCTTGAAGTACCTCCTTCAATTCGCAGAAACATGCATGGTGTTAATGGTGATGGTCTTACTATCAATGGTGGTTTAGTCATGACCTTGCATGACGTGGTGCATCCAGATCCCCAGTCTTCCGACTTTGCCGAAATGGGCAGACTCATGGCAGAGGGGTTTCCATCAAAATGCCGGCACGTGGGTATGGATCCGGGTCAAGCTGCCAAATTCTGGGAACAGAGGTGGGTGGAAACAAACCCAGAAACTATTGGCGTGGTCAGAGATCCATCTGATCCAGAAAAGTTATTGGGTATGATTGTGCTGAAATTTCACAGCTCCAAGTTGAAATATAATTCGGTGGCATCGCCAAAGCACTTTTTTGGCACTGGCAGAAAAGTAGGCTTTCCTATACTGTTGAGGCTCCGAGTTACCAAAATTGAAACAATGTTTAGCCAGATGCCTGGCAGAAGCGAATGCTACGTTGTGATTATTAGTGTATCCTCATCAGCTAGAGGTAAAGGGGTAGGTGAGAGTTTGATGAAATGGGCTGATCAGCAAGCAAGAGCACTCAACTGCCGGAAAGTGACCTTGCATGTGGAAGCTAGAAACAGGGCTATTCACTTGTACAGCAGAGAAGGATTCAGGAGACCCCTTGTATGGCAAATCACCTTGCCAATGGCCTGGCTATGTTGTCTGCCTATATCTGGCACTGTTGGGTATTTTTTCATGGAGAAGCGTTTACACGTCACGTGAGCAGTGGTGACGCGTAGCTACTTTTATTAGTGAAGACGGATTACATGTCCTCCAGTTGCTGAATATACAATGTGCTCATCAGCAGCACAGCAAATCACGAAATGCTTTGAATTAAATGGGATATTGTTTGTTTTGGTTTTAGGTGAAGATGCAGCTCTAATTAATTAATTGATTTGGGGTAAAGATGTAAACACTCTCACACTAGATATTTCACCCGTCAGAAATGTTACACCAGTGTCTTTTTGTTCAGTTTCACGAGGGGACAAAAAAATATCACATTTTTTTCATACCAGTTCCTGAATATCTTCTTTTTGTGTCGTTACTTTTCAATTTATACTGACATGCTTTCACAAGCTCTGTAATGTCAATCAAAAATTAATACATAATGCAGTTGTTGATCTTGTTTTATCTTACACACTAAACAGTATCTGCTACAGGTACACATCCGCCTGACATTTCATGTGTGTCCTCCTCTCCTTCATTACTCTCCACAATTCTATCCTTCTTCTTCCTTCTCACAGGCAGGCACACTCGTTTTATCCAGGTAGTATTGCAATTGCAACCAAATCCTCGTACTTGGCTGGCCTCTCTGGTTATTTCCTTCATGCTCTCAAATGATATGGGTTTGACTGCTGGGTCTGCCAGTGCTTTCAAGCTCATATTCTGGTGTAGCAACATTTCATTCAAATCCATCCTTTTCAGCAGCTCCAGCACTCCTTCATACCCTCCAGGTAGATTTAAAGAGCTGAATTGAGCCTTAATTATACCGCATATAGCACTTCTATACCTCATCAACAAGTGATCTGAAGGGGTATTTGATGCCCCAAACGTCACTTCTTTCTCAAGGAAACTGGGTCGGACAATGATGTCTCCATTTCTATGCAGAACAACCCTCTCCCCACATCTTTTATACAAAAACCCTTTAGGAATCTGTGCTATTGGGTCTTTTCCACACACAACACCCCAGTGATTTGGCATCTTTGAGTTGTATTCATATGCAAATGGTTTGTTGCCGACCCTCGGCGACCCAAACGTGACTACTTGACAGAATTGCCCGGCAGTGGGGTATTTCTGAACCCATGCCTGGGCAGCCAAGGTGGCCAATGCACCGCCCAGAGAATGACCTGTAAATAGAACCCTGGCATTTTCAGGGGCCCCCCCCGCCTTTGAACATGCTTCCTCCAGTGTATCTATCACCTCTTTGTTGTAATTATCAGCAATAAAAGAGTTCCAAAACCCTCGGTGCACTGATACAAGATTCTTGAGGTAACGAGTGGCAACACCTTTACCAGCCTGGTAGAATCTGGTTGGTGGCTGAGTCACTGGGAAATAATTAAGATCTGCCTTGATATTGATCCTGCTATTGGTACCTTTAAATGCAATTAGAATGGTTTTAGTCCCCGGCAACCCCCATGCTACAATAGCCTTGGTATCGACCCTGGCATTTCTGATAATCTTATAGTCAGTGAGGTTGTATTGCTTGAGGGCCACATCTAATTTGAACAACCCGTCATCACGAGGTTCACTGAAGGTGTATGCAAGACGACACCAATATGAAAGCTTGATCACAGTTTCCATACACAGCATCGGCTCTTTTTGAAGAGTTTCTGATAGAGGAAGACGTCCATTACGTTCAGTTATTGCATCTACAAGGGAATCTTCTGTCCAAGCAAATTCTTGAAGCCACACTTGCACGACTTGATCTGCTGAAGTGACATTTCTAGGTACCATATAGTAAGACAGGACTATAGCTGTGCATGAACCAGCCAACAACATACCCAGCACTCCAGTCCACACAAAGATGTATGTCCAGCACGAGTCAATATTGAGCAGCATTGTCAATGCAATAGAAAATGTCAATGCCACATACACTGACGTAATCTGAAAAGTAGAAATGCTATGAAGCACTCTCACCATTCTTGTCTGTCCGAATGGTTTCGTATGAAGGTTGTGATTAGTCACATACCAAAAATAGAGATGAGCAATCAGGTACAAACCTACCACCATCACTAGAAACACCGATAAAACTCGCGCGGAGTCGGGAGCAGTGCATGTGATGTTGATGTCATCGGGGCAGGATGCATCCGTAATGTTTTGCTGTTGTCGTTGATCGTCAAGCTGCTGGTCGAATTTGTAAAGATTTTTGTTGGTGTGCATGAGTAAAATTGTAAAGAGGACCTGAAAAGCGATGAAGAAGGGGAGCTTGAAGAGGTGAAGTCTCCATGGAGCATCCATGACCAAGACGGGGGGGATGGAGGGAGGGGGCCTTGGAGGGAGCCATATGGAAGAAGTCGTCCCGCTGAGTAAATCATCACTTCTATCATTTTGTTTCTCTGTGCTTGCAGTACCACTAGCAGTAGCAGTATCGTTGAACGACTCTTTTGTTGTTCTATCTACGTTGCATCGCTGGGATGGGGATGGGGATACGCTGCTGAGCTTCAGCTGTCTCTTTTCATGTACTTTCCCTGTCCAAAATCCCACAGAATGAGAAGCTATCAAATACAAAAGAAGCTGTACATTCCATAACGTCCATTGAACATAGCCCACCACCACCACTGGAGTCGTAAACCACTCGCAATCAGTCACGATAAGGTACACATAGTTAGCAAGTCCTACTGCAACAGTTATGATCTGGACAACAAGAATCATAAACACACCAGCACTCATGCATTTCCTCCTATATGTCCAGCATTGACCCGCTTTGAAAGTTTTTATTACTCTAATGATGTATACCGTCATGGCAATAATCAGCAGGAGCAGCAAGACTATTGCAATGGCTGCTGATGCGATAAAAAAGTTATCTTTCTTGAACAGTGATGTTAATGGATCCTGATAAAACTTCACCAAAGTTTCTATCACTACAACAGCTATACTTGCTGAGCAGAGTAAGAACGTGAAGTAGGAGGCGGTTCTAGCTTCTCCACTTGTGGTGATTTCTATCCGAAGAATAACGTCTTGTGCTAATGTCCTTCTTGCTTCTTCGCCTGGTGAGCTGAGTGGATTGGGTGTTTTCTGCTGGGGATGGACACTAGGACTCCATAGAAAAGTTGCAGCATCCTGAATGAGTTTGCTGACTTTTGCTATTGATGGGTTGGAGCCAGGATCTGTTGTTGCTGTAGACATTCTTTGTATCTTACAGCAGCTCCCAGGCCTGTGGTCTTAAAATGGATGGTGACTGATACCGACAGTGCAAACTGGGGTGCAAGGGTCTGGTAGCGATTGCAATAACTATATCGTAAGGTACATCTCTGATATAGCAGCGTTAATGGCAGAACCCTTGAGAATTCATCTGTCGCAATCTCCACGGTTTAAAGTCGAGATGATGCTTCAAACTCGTTAACGGGTCCCACAGCTCTGTACCTGTTGTATATTGAGTGCTCAACGAATCATTCAAACCTAAACATATAATGCCAACGATTTCGGTTCTTTTCGGTCTCGGTTTTTCAAAGCTTTCATGCAAGATCCAGGAAGAATTCTTCGAAGCTTGAATTTCTTCCCCCATTTTTGGAGGACCTTCTACTGTTGATCTATCTGTCAGGCTCAATAATACGCACAAATATCAGGTTAAGAAGTGTTTTGACTTGATTCCCCTAAAGGCCAACTAAGACTACACCAGTATGCATATCCAACCGATACCTGTAAATATAGCATAGGTACGACGATGTATGCCCAGAGTCAATATTCAGCATTTGCAGTGCAAAATATCAATCAGGTCAAGAAAACATATACTGACTGAATCTGAAAGGTATCTATGTTGTGTCTATCTATGTTGAATAGTTTTTTCAACACACAGACGCTGGATCGGTCAAGGTCTCATCGGTCCGTGGGAAAAGAGCGTCGGGGAAGGAATTCTACTTGTGTTGGCTGTCCACCATCATTATCCTGTAAATATGCCATTCATTATTGACATACAAATACCAATCATGCCGACACAACAAGTTTTAAAGGACGCATTGGGAAGAATCACTATGAAATGATCGCTCATTGCACATTTTCAGCAGGTGGTTGCCCTGGCGCACCCATCACAACTCTTATCGACTTCCCCATACTACCAGGCATTGAAAATTTACATCTCTGCGCTTATGGAGCTGAAGCTTGCGTTGTTATCGGCTGTGTTGAGGTGAGATCACTTGCTCCTTTCCTTGCTGTATATCACGTATCTTTGCACTTTTATCACATATTATAAGGGAAACACACATCTAATCCATCATCACTACCACTATTCCAATGCAGGTCGGCAACAGCACACAAACAGCCCACCATTCCTTCCGATCCCTGCTCACGCTCGACCTCCAGCCTGACGACACCAACACAAACCAGCGTATCCAACACATCTCCTTTGGAGGTGGTCCTCACATGCTTCTAGCTGCAGCAACCACCCACTCAATCACTATTTTCTCTTTGGAGCACCTTGTTCGTCATCTCTTCTCCCATCAAACACAGAGAAGAAGCAGTTTCACCAACAACAACACCAATGATGCTCCCTCTGTCTGGTCCACCTTATCTCCACCCAGCCATGCTTGCCATAAGGTAGCATCTTTAAACATTAGGCAACATACCAACAATAGCATCAATACAACATCATCATCAAATCTGTCAATTGTAGCATTAGATTGGACACAGCAATTAGACGGTCTCCTTGTCTCTACTACAGACAGAAGATTGACAATGTGGGCTCTCCATGCTATTATTCATAATAATAACCATCATCATCAGTCATCTGCGATACATGATACAGATCCTCAGCATCCAGAAGGTTCCTTCACTCTTCATTGGCAAACAGAAGAACTGGTGATAGATGACAATCCTCAGTTACAACAAGACATTATTTCAGCTGGGGTTACTGTGGATGCTCCCAGTGCCAGTACAAGTACAACTACTGGTGGAGGTACTGCATTTACCAATAGTAATATGCCTACTGTGAGCACTACCAATAACAATAGTGATAGAAATAATGTCAATGTATGGTGGCCTCAAGCGCAAACCAAGACTGCTAAGAGGGAGAAGTTAAAACACTCATGTGGAGTGGTCAATATTGAATGGAGTCCTGGAGTATTGAGAAAGGATGTACTGGCTAAGCAAGATGAAGAGGAAGAGGAAAAGAGTATAGATGTTGCAGTAGTGCATGCTAATAATAAGGACGAGAATCACAATGATGAAGATGGTGATGATATTGATGGAGGGAGGGATGAGATGGGGGGGGGAGGACCAGATGTACTGAATAACGACGATCATCCTGCTTTGCTGACAACAGGAGAAGATGGGGCATTACGAATATGGGTAGAGACAGTTATAGTACAGTATGATCCAGCTGCATCATTATATGGAGGAAATAATAAGAATACGAATACGAATAAGAGTACTACTATAAAGGCAGGATCTTCTTCTTCCCCGTCTCCCCGGGATTCTACCCAGATCACTCCCAAGATGGATAGTTACTTTTGTATGACCATGGTTATAGACCCTCCTCCTCCCCCTCCATCAATAAAAATAGAAAGTAGTAGTAGTAGTAGTAATCCTATAGCAATAGCAGTAAAAGCCAAGTGGGGAAGGTGGGTGAAGGCTTTACTAGGAAGACCCGAAATACCAGGAGGGGATGCATTCTGGATCCTGAGCATGGTACAGTACGATGATGGGGGAGGAGGAGGGGGAGGGGGAGTGCAGGTACGATTACATGTAGTGAGAGGGCTGTCTGCGATAATAGTGAACAGCTTTGGAGGGAATATGAGTACTGCAGGAGCAGGAAGTGTCACCAGACAAGCAAAGGCAGTAGAATGGGGGCACTCTGCTTCCTCTTTGGCATCAGAAGCAGCAGCAGGAGCAGCAGGTGAGAGTGGTCGTGGTAATAATAGAGGAAGGCAGAATGCACCTGGCCTAGTGAATAACAACAGTATGACAAACATAGAGATCGAATTAAAGGAAATGGTAGCGATCAGTAGAAAGAAGCAATTCATGTCGTGCTGGATAACAACACAAGATGAGTATCCAGAAGTTAATGTATTTGCGAGTACGGTTGATAGTGATAAAGGAACATTGTCAATGTGTGGTATCAGATATGCTACAATTGTAGAAACTGGACCTGGTTCCCTGCACCCTACAAAACAGCTGACAAGCTTGGGTGAGTGGGTCGCCAAGGGTCACGGGCATACTGCTGCCATCACTGCAATTGCAGCTGTACAAGGAGGAGGAGGAGGAGGAGGGAGAGAAAAGGTGCCTGCAGTGGCAACTGCTGATGCGAGTGGGGCAGTCATACTATGGTGCCCTGCTACTAGTGTTGCAAGGGATACTACTAAAGATAGAATAGAAGAAAGCAACAATACAGGCAATACATGGAGTCCTGTGTGCAAGTTGCAATGTGCCACCACATCCTTCCTCCCACCTTCATCAACTACTCTGGAAAGTGGATCACCAGTCAAGCAAGGAGCCACTCAATCACACACTGCAGCAGCAGCAGCAGCAGTAGGAGGAGGAGGATTGTGTATGGCCTGGGTTGGTGTAGATTCCACCCCTCTCCAATTACTAGCTGTGTCAATAGGTAGTGAATTATCATGCTACGAGTTCACTTCTCTCACCCCCTCTGATATGCCCCTCTCTCCCAAGAGCCCTCCTCCCTCTCATTGTCATCATCATCATCAGCAGCAGCAGCAGCAGCAGCAACAGCAAGGCTATGGTGTATCTGAACAGTCTGCATCCTACTTGTTATGTTCTACAGCCATCCCTCAAGCCCTTGGAACTGTTATTTCACTACACGCTCTTTCTGAGAGTAGAAGCATTCTGGGAGCGATATGTGCAGTTGGAGGGGCAAGTGGAGTTGCTTTGTTATGTCTATGGCAATGCAGTATTGGTGGTGGTGGTGGTGGTAATAAAAATAGTAGTACAGAGATGCATAGTAATAGGCTGCCTTCTCTAAGGTTACTGGGCACTGTTCCTCTCCCTAGACCAACTAATACAGGTAATATTAGTGGTATTAAGAGCAGTGGTAGTATTGTTTGTACTGCCAGTCATGGTACTGATTCCATAGTACTGGCATATAGTGGTGGTACTGTGAAGAAAATGACAGTGATAGTTCACGGTCCAGGGAACATTCAGCTCGTACAAGATTTTGAATATAAAATTAGTAGTAGCAGCAGCAGCAGTGGTGGTGGTGGTGGTGGTGGTGGTGATGATGGTAATATAGTGGTGGCATCAGATGCAGAACATGGTTTAGTGGCAGCTGCATTGGGAGGTGATGTGCACATCAAGAACGCCAAAGGAACTGCAGGATCGTCTTCATCTTCATCATCATCATCATCATCAGCAGCAGCAGCAGCAGCAGCGGCACCAGTAGTAGTACTTTCCTTCCCTCACCATTATGTAGCAACGTCATTAGCATGGTTAACGGGAACTGTATTTCCATGTCTAGTAGTAGGATGCCGTGATAATAATAGTAGTACTAGTGGTACTGCTGCAATGTGGTATGCATTGACAAGAAGCGGTGAATGGAGGTGCATTGCTTCATTGAAGAACACTAGTAGAGGAAGAGGGGGCTTGAGTTGCCTTGCTGTAGTGGGAAGTACTGCTCAAGTAATGGCTACTGATTACAGCAATGTTAAAGGAGGCCATCCTCCTCCTCATTATTATCAGAAGCCAGGAACGGTGATGACTCCGTTACACAATCGGTTGGTTGCCATCTCAGATCACGTCACCATCACACCACCTTCATATGCCAATGATGATGATGATGATGATGATGACAATGATACAGTAGATGGGGTGAGCATTCCATTAGCTCAGCATATACTGCAATGTAGTGGTCCCTTGATGCAATACAGTTCCCAGTTTTTATCATGTTTGTTACATAATAGGCAGTACAATGCAGTAGAGAAGATTGTGACGGAGTTGGTAGCTTGGTTGAAGGAATTGCATCTTAGAACTAGTGGTGGTGGTGGTGGTAGTGGTCTGCTTAGTCCAGGAAGACCACTGTCACTTACATCTCATTTCAACTATGGTGTTGATGGAGGGCATGGGGGTGTTGGTAGTGGTCGTAGTAATATAACCGCTGGAGTGGATCCACTGTCATTTAATGGGATCGGCCTTGATGAGCTTATATTAGGCAATAATAGTGATGGTGGTGGTTGTATAAACGGTCTTCGTGATGGGTTGCTTAAGAAACATAAAAAGTACGATATATTTGGTGGTAAGAAGAAGAACAACAAAGAAGAGGAGATGGGTGCTGGTGGTAGTGATGGTGGTTTTGTAGCTCAACCATCACCAGCAGCAGAAAAGCCAGCAGCGCCGACTAATAGTGGAATGCTTGATTTAGCAGCGTTTGGCATGGACAATCCCCCTGCACCCCAGCCATCTCAAGACACAGGAATGCTTGATTTAGCAGCGTTTGGAATGGACATGCCCCCTGCCTCCCAACCATCTCAAGACACAGGAATGCTTGATTTAGCAGCGTTTGGAATGGACATGCCTCAAAGCCAGTCGGCGCAGCAGCCAAGTGCAACCACCAATGCAATCATAGAAACACCAAAAGACATCATCACTATTGCTAGCACATCAACAACAAAGCAGAATACGTGTTTCACAGCACCTGCAGGACAGTCACTTGTTACAGCTGAGCAATTAAAACCCCTTCCTGCTGATCTCAGTGTTTTATTATCTGTCTTGTTGGGAGCACCTCCTGAACAACATCCAATGGCAGTGCAAGAAGAAGGTCATACTACCAATGGTGGTGAATATAGTTTATTCACAAGATTGCAATCAAGCAATATAGGAGGTCTTGAAGATAAAGGGAATAATGATCTTCAAGATGACAGTTCTATTAGTAATATTTTGCCAGGGCTCTCACTAAAAGAAAGCAAACTGGTCGTACAATTGATCAAGCAATTTAGCAAAGGTAATGGTATTGTTTCCATTAAAACAGCAGCAGCAACTGGTCCTGTGGATGAATGTGGAAGTAGATTCCTCAGTGCAGTGGTCTGTGCTAATGTACTTGGTACAACACAACCAGCCAGATATAATAATGGCAGTGATGGTGTTGCTCTTCAACACCATCAACAGCAACATACATCAATGAATGCAGCAGGTGTAGCATATACCCTCCCTCCATCTCTATCAGGAAGAGGAGAAGGTCCTAAGGAGGAGAAAGAAAAGTGTGCGTTTGGTATGTTGCCTGGCCTTGATATGGGTTCCCTATTCTGGGCTCTATTGTCAACAACCGAAGAGTCATTGTTGCATCATTGCCTTGATGCAGCTAATGCTTGGTTGACATCTATCAAGGGTAATGGGAAGACGGTAGTGGATGGGGATACGTCTATGAAATCAGCGGCGGCGCCATCATTTATAAATAGTAGTTTTGCACCATCATCGTCGTCAGTTCCAAGTGGTGACAGCGGTGGTGAGATGGTGAGGATGACATGGGCAAAGATGAGATTGGTAGGAGCTGGGTTCTGGCTCCGAGATGCTTTGCTATTATCTAAAACAGCAGAGACATTGGCCAAGGGTCAATTCGCAAAGAATAGAAACCCTGACGATGCAGCTCTCTTATACACAGCAATGGGCAAGAAATCAGTACTCCGTGGTCTGTATTCCAGCACTAATAATAAAAGACAAGCAGACTTCCTTGGTCGCGATTTCTCATACCCTGAAAACCAACAAGCTGCCATCAAGAATGCATACGTCCTGATGAGTAAACACAGACACGAGCTGGCAGCTGCATTCTTCATTTTAGGAGGTAGTAATGAAGATGCAGTTGGTGTGTGTGCAAAGGAGATGAAGGATCCCCAGTTGGCTTTATTTATAGCCAGATTATTGAATAATAATGGGCCGGGTGGGGAGGTGGAGAGAGGGGTGATTGAGAGAGAGGTGGGGGTGGAGAGTGATGGAGGTGGTAATACAACGATGGGTGGGTGGGGTGCAGCTGTGTGTGCTTGGCTGCTTGGCGATGCAGACAAGGTAATGAGCTCCTTGTTACTAGAATTTGATGCGTCAACTGCTCGATTAGTATCACCAGCAAGAGAGAGCGATGATAGTAATGGAAATAATCTCTCCACTACAGCTGCTGCTGTACGACATATGCTCCAGCTGCCGAGTTTGTTAAAGTTTCTGATACAGACCCTCCCCCGTCTGGGCTTGCTGAGACACCAAGACAAGCAAAAAGAAGAAGAAGAAGAAGAAGCAATAGGGCAGTACGGTGATGAGGATCAAGAGAGAATGGTACTAATAGAAAAAGTACATGATTGCCTCTATTCTGCTGCTGAGAAGCTGGCCTCTTTTGGTCTTCCCGCTTTGGCCATGCAGCTTGAAACCATAGCAGACAGCCAATGCAGGAAACCATTCAATGATAGTAGTGATGATAATAATGAGGTGGTGGAAGAGGAGGAAAGTTCCAAAGCAAAGATGTGTGCAATGGCACTATTGACGTGCAGAGGCAAATCATCTTCCTCTCCAGAAGAGCAACTGACCAATTTGACAAGTGCAGGTCTTGTGATAGACAAAGCAGCAGTTATAGAGAAGTATCATCGCTACAACTCCATGGTTCTACACATATCTAAGCATACAGGTGCTGCTGCTGCTGCTGCTGCTGCTGCTGCTGCTGGTACAGGCAGTTCTTCCACCTCATTGAACAGACAGCTGTCATTTGAAACTACCCAAAGCACGCTCAGCGGGCATAGTCTTGGAGATCCTGCTACAAGATCTTCCCTTGACCTTTTCAAACTAGGTCCCCACCATCATGAAGCTCAGCGTGCCCAGCATGGTCATCATCACAATAGGTCCTCACCATTACTAAAGGAAGATCATCCATTATTCAGAATAGAACACGATCAATTGAGAGCAGTAGCCACATGCTCATTGATGTCACAAGATGTGCTGGGGAGGACGGTAGTGGTAGCTACTCATAAACATGGACTGGTGGAGGGAGAGGCTCATGTGTTACTACCACCATCAGTAAAAGCAGCCGCAAATAGGCCTCGATCATCATCGACGTTGTCTTCTCCAAGGGGTAGTGGTAGCTTGGTTGGAGGAGCAGCAGGAGGAGGAGGAGGTGGTGGATCAGGGTCAGCTTCAGTGGCTTCAATAGCAACAACAACAACTACTACTACTACTACAGCAGTTGCTGCTGCTTCTGTAGCTCCAGTATCATCATTTGTTGAAGAAAGTGACAACAATAGTGGTAAAAATGGTTTATTTTCCAGAGTGTTATCACAGATCTTTGATCAAGCAGGTTGGGCAGCAGATGATGGTTGGGGGGGGGGGGCGTCTGAAGCAGACTTCTCCGCAGCTGCTTTGCATGCTATGCAACAACAACAAGGTAGAAAGAACCTCTCCCCTCAGCATAGTGTTGGCAATAGTAATAACCGACCTTCACCATCTCCACAAAGTCCTTTTAGTGCATCTTTTGCCTCCTCTACGGCTGGCAAATTCTTCACTGGCAGCAACAGCAGTAATACGATAGCCAAGCCCATGTCTACCTCCACCATTCACACCTGTGCACTATGCGCCCATCCCTCTAGATCCTACTACCTAAGTGGAGATGACAGCAGGGGAAGGATTTTCCTATGGAGGTTTGGCTCTCGTACCTCTCTCGCCAGTTTCACTCCCGTCCCTGCCTCTGAGCTGCCTGCTCTCATCAACGTAGGTGGACTGCTGGAATCCTTTTCAACCAGAATGAGGCCAACTGGTACTTCTAATAGACTTTCTTCTTGGAAGTACTGTACTGGGTTGGCGTTCAGTCCTAACGGGGAGAGGTTTGCTGGAATCGGGGCGGGGGGAGTTGTTGCTACTTGGAGATTGGCTCCTCCCTCATCTTCTTCATCTTCAATGACAGCAGCAGGTGGAATAAGCAACACTAATACAAGTGGTACTACAACTAGGCCTGTAGATGCTGATGGGAATATTTCATCAGAATGGTGGTGTCAAGGTCTCTCAAAACACGGTGCTGCAGTGACATATGTCGCAGGAGGAAGCAGTGCAGTAGCAGTAGGAGGTCAGTGCACCAAAGGAGGCAATATTGCTCTGTGGGACACACTATCTCACCCAGAGAGTGGGGCTATTGGGAGACTGAGTCATCATAAAGCTGCAGTGACGTGTTTGTGTACATTGCCTGGTGGATGGTTATTGGCTGCTGGCGATGCTGATGGGGCTCTTTCTCTTACTGATATACGGATGTTGGGCACTACTAGTATTAATAATAATAATGCCACTAATAGTACGGGTAGTGGTGGTGGAAGGGTGTTGTGGAGTGTCAAGGCATCCCGAGGAGCAGTAAAATCTGTTGTCACCACTAGTGCTGCTACCACCTCAAGTAGTGGAATGAGTGGACTGCTGGTGACTGGAGGTCAAGATGGGGCAGTGAGGGTGTGGAGATCTGGAGATGGGCATCTGGTGCAGAGTATAGAAGCAGCTCATTATAGTGGGAGCAACATGAGACCAAAACATGGGAAATTGGCAATGAACGGGGATTTATCTTCACCGACTTCTAGTAGTAGTGGAGTTGCAGTGGCTGTGTCTGGGTTGTCTGCTTGCAGTGAAGGTGTGGTGACGTGTGGAGCTGATGGAATGGTGAGGCTGTTTCCTGTTGGGTGAATGAAGGGAGAGAGAAGGGGAGAATGGGGAGGGGAGGCGTCGGGGCGTTGAAAAGTGTTGAAAGGCTAACAATTGCGCACAAGAAGTTGATTTAAATTAGATTGTCTTGATTAATGAAAACCTAAAGATATTCATAGATCGTAGACATGCCAGTAGGGAAGAGGGAACCGGCATCCGTGCCATTTTTCTCAACAGAGCATCCAGCAGAAGTCATCTCACAATCGGGCGTAAGACTCGATAATAGAACGTTAGAAGAATTTAGACAGCCGTTCCGTAAGTATTGCATGTTGTTGATAGACGATACCATCTTCACATGCAAACGTCCCTTCCCAACACACACATCACATCACCGG
>Ga0209986_10000952_pt1 | contig 28426 bp, 41 predicted proteins | sample BlataG_FD_183168 | JGI IMG/M metagenome (GOLD analysis project Ga0209986, IMG submission 183168) | Deep subsurface microbial communities from Black Sea to uncover new lineages of life (NeLLi) - Black_00105 metaG (SPAdes) (version 2) | ecosystem: Environmental > Aquatic > Marine > Oceanic >...
AGAGTTAAAAATAACAATGTAGTTATCAGTGAATATATCAAAGGAAAATCTTAGGATAAAATAATAATAAGGTATTGATATGAATTACTTGGAATTAACTGACAAGATATGCAAATGGTATTCCGAAGGTCTAACCCAAGAAGAAGTAAAAGAAAAAATAAGAAAAGAAATAGGAAAGATTGCAAGTTAATAATATTTATCATATTAGTTATTAACTTATCAGTTATTTATCTAATCATTCCAACAATCACATCTTTTGAAGGCTTTGTTATTGTTATCCATCCAGCCATAGGGTCTGGCATTGGCATCTTTTTCAATTTCAATTTAACTTTTAACTTATCCCAAAAGCCTAATTTAATTGGCTTTTCAAGAGGATGATATTTCAAATCCTCAAAAACAATATTAAAGAAGTAAAATAACTCATTCTGATACTGTAAAAAGAGATGGATTGTTCCACCGTTCTTTTCTATCAGACCTTTCATATCTACGACTGTAATAAAGTGTAAATGTCTAACACTATGTGGGTCATCTAAACCTACGTTTAACGCACCAACAGGAAAAACTCCTTTAAGTGCAATCTTTTTATCCTCGAATAACTTATCCATTCTTTTTCTATCTATTTTTACTGCATGTAGCAGGTACACAGGAAACCAAATAAAATCACTCCCCTCTTACAACCATTCTGTATCCCATCCATAAACTTTTTCTTTTCTGATATTATCATTGATTAAACACACAGGATAATATTTTATACCTTTTGATTTTATTTTTTGTTCTCCTTCATATTCAGAGGGAAATACAGGTTTAACTTTTCCAAGAATAAAACTGCAAATACCTGCAAAAATCATAAAAGGAATACTTACAATATTAAGTCCATTGTAAAACTGGTTTTTAACTCCTTCAATCATTTCGCGGGGAAATTGCAAATCCCATGCACAAATCAATCTAATCTCTGCTTTCTCAGCTAAACATGCAATAACATTATTCACACTTGGAAGCCAACCCTCTAATTTTATATAATACTTATTTCCATGTTTGAAAAATACATCGATTTCTACCTCTTTTCTTAGAAATAGGTCAGGGTATTTGCCCTTTTTATACATAAAATCATCAAAATGCTTATTGTCATCTCGTGGAACTACTGTTAAAAATTGTACTCCAAGCACATTACCACCACGTTTGCCACTAAATTTCTTATTATTTATCTCGTTAATCCACAAATTAATACCATCAAAAATTCCTTCAGTAATAAACAGTAATTTATATCTGTCATTATTTTCAACAAGACATAATGGCATTACTCTCATAGTTCTTTGGAAAACCTCTTGCCCTTTAATCACTCTTGGGTTTTCATAAGGAATAATCTTCTTATTAAATATTCCAATTATACTAACAAAAAACCTCACTATTCTAAATAGCATTGCTCGTTTGAATGGAGCTACTTTGTCTTTATAAGAATTACACAAATTATTGTGAAAGTTTATCTCTGTTTCGTCGTGTGAAAATTCATTTATTACTGTTTGATAATCTTCTTTTGGAAAATCATAACCCCACATTTGCACAGGTCTAAGTCTGCAAACCCCACGACCGCCTGAAAAAGAGAATCTGTCTATTGCAAAAAACCATTGTTTTATTACTCTATGAGGAATTAGATTTAAAAAAATCAAATGCATACAGTAAAATACATAGTAAAATATTTATGCTTTACCATGTATTTATATGCATGGAGAAAGTTCTAGCAAATAATTACTCTTTCAATCCTGAAAATAATTATCTCAAAGAAAACAGAAAATTCCAAATATGTTGGGGGTTGATAAAGTTAGACAGAAAGTTTCAAACTGATTTAAAATTCTCTGAATTTGATTATCATATTGATGTATATGATATGACTGAAAACATTGTATATATAATAATATTAGATTCTGAACGGGGCAAATATCCAAAATATGTCTCATCCAAATACTTTAATGTTGTTTTGGAAAAGATTAAACTTCCAACACCACAACAAAGATTCGGATTAAGCAGAAGAAGAGGTTAGTTTATGAGTTCAATGGGAGAATGGGAAGTAAAACATTGTTGCTATTGCGGGATTCTGATAAAACCCCCGTGGATGATTGATATGTATGTCATAAACTGGACAAAACAAGTAAGGCAAGACCCAGATGGAAGAAAACTTTTCGGCACAAAAGTACCAAAAGAAAGAGTATGCAGAAGATGCTATTTCAATGAATACAAAACAAATATTATAGGACAAAAAAGGTGATAATTATGGTATGTAATGAATGTAAAAAAGATGTTATTTGTGAACTAGAAGCTGAGATGAGATGTGGATATAGTTTAATAGACCACAGCGTGATAAAAGTAAATCTTTACAAAGGAATTAACGAAGGTTTAAAACTTGCAATAGCAAAAATAAGAAAAATGTAAAAAAAGAAAAAGAGTTATTTCTTTTTCTTAAATTTATCGGAAATATTCACTGCGAAATTAATCGCTTTCTTTGCTGATGTCGAAGCACCTATTGCTGTTAATGCCAATGCAATAGTTTCAATGTCTATTCCTGCATTTTGAACAAACATTATAGCAACACCACCCAAAAACATAGTAACAGCAAAGTTTGTGGGTTCAAAAACCACTTTATTATCTTCGCTCTTATTGTTTTGGTATGATACAAGACCATATATTCCTGCACCAAAAGCACCGACTAAAAACGATATTCCCCAAGTTAATAACATATCTTCCATATCTTAACACCTCATGCAAATGGTTTCCATCTGTATTTTGTTATATCTGTAGCTGGTAAGAACTCACAGTCGTCTTGGGCTAAATGAAGTAAAAATTCTTCAATTTCTGCATCAGCAATCCTGTTATCAATTAACCATTTATCAGCAAAGTCCTTATCTGTCCATACTGTCTGTCTCCAAAGTTCATGTAAACCTGCTCTGAAACCTACACCTTTTTCATCCATTAAGAACTGTTGTCCATGTTCTTTGATTAAAAAAGCATATTGCTTTCTCCATTGTGCAGATAGAGCTTCATAACAATAAACCTCTGCATATCTATGGTCTATTTTGTTCCATAATCTCTGTATCTTTTCTTCAGTTAGTTCAGCTGCTTTTGCTGTACCAGAAGAACCATATGCAGCAATATATGGAGAGAACTCAGGATGTATCAAATTAAGCTCCTTCATTCCAGATTCAAATTTAGTTTGTTTCAAAATCTGTCCAAGAATCAAATCAAAGGTTCTTTTTAATCGTTCTCCCTTGCTTAATATAGGAATAACTGCAATTTCTTCCATATCTTCAATTAATTCCTTTACTTCGGATTGAACATATTTAGTTTCCGTTTTAATATACTTGTCAAGTTTCTTGTCTTCTACCTTTATTGGTTTTGGTAATCCTTCAGCTTTAGGCCATTTGCCCAATAGTTTTAGAATCCCTATCCATATTTTTTCTAAGAAATCCATAATAACACCATTAACCTGTATATTCCAATATTGTTCTGGCAGTCATATTTTCTACTACAACTTTTCCTTTTTCTCCACTGGCTGTACCAGTACCCCCAGCGGATTTATATGTCATTCCTGCACTTGTTAATGCTCCATAACAAATCCAGCCATAACCACCAGCTCCACCGCCACCATCCTGTCCTGCAACAGAGGTAGCATTAGCTCCACGTACATCTATGATTGAACTTGCACCAAACACCAAAGTTTTTGCAAAGAGCATAAATCCCCCACCGCCTTTTCCACCAGTCCCACCAGCATTAGAACCGTTATGAGTTCCACCACCGCCACCAGAACCGCATGGAGCAAATCTAAAAGGTGAATTTACACCAATTAAAGTGCATGATGTTCCGCCAGCACCTGAGCTATCACCACCATCTCCACCAAAGAAAGGTGAATCGTGTCCCTGCTCTCCTAGTTGGCTTGTCAAAGAACCACCATTCCCACCTTTACACCCAAGACCAAACAATCCAATAGTCCCGTTGAGTGTGAATGTACCATCACAAAATATTATCAATGGATTATTATTTGATGATTTTGTAATTGCTCCGCCTGAAGCAATAGTTACCGAAGTATAGTGTTTTACACCGAATAAGGTCGTTGTGGAAGATGCAGCAACTCCAAGAGTGCCATCAGACCCACTACCCCAGAAATCCTTATTATTTATAATGAACCATCCTAATCCATTAGTATCTATTGCATTTAAAACCGAATCCGTCGTTCGTGGCCAACTATTTCCGCTCATCATAACACCTCATTTTATCACCATTAAGTTACTCCATGTACGAGTTCTAATATTATTTCTACCTTACTGTTTTTAGCTATACCTGTAAAAACATCATGTGTATATACTGTTGCGGTTGTATCTGTACCTAATTCTATACATTCGCTTATTGTATTTCCGTTTGCCTGCGAAGCGGATATTTGCCCTCTGGTAGTTACTTCGTTATTTACTTCATCAACTGAAGGATAACCTGAAAGAAATGCTTTTGTATCTGCACCAGCGTTCCATGCAGTAATAGTTGTTTCCAGACTTACATTTGCTTTTGCAGGTGTTGTTGTTCCTGTTCCTATCCCAAACAAAGTTGCTTGTGCTTTTACTGTTCCATACATTCTGTATAAAGTATTGTTCAACCCATCGTTTGTAAAAACTGCTCCTGCTGCACACATAGTAATCACCTAATACGTTTTTGTATATTTTAATATATCCCCACTTTTACGACTTCCAAAGCCATTTAAAGCGATAACCGAACCTGTACCTATTGTATTGTAATCAAGTATAAATTCCACTCCAGTTGTTCCTATTTCAAATCTTTCATAATCTACTGCTGTCCAGTCAGGAGTTCCAGTAACAGTTGCACTTGTCAATGGAAATAAAATATAATTATAACCTGTTTCTGCAAAATCCAATGCACTTTCCCCATAGCATCTTCCAATAACTTCGGCATAATCAGATGCACTTGAACCTATACGAACTATTGCACCGACTATATCAGCAGTACTGATAACATAAGCCCACAATCCAACCATTCCACTTGTAGGAGTTCCTGAAGCCAAACCTGAATATCTGCTTAAATCCCCAAGAGATTGTGTGGTTGTTATAGTAACAGTAGTACCAGTTGGAATAACTCCCATACTTGCAGAGCCAGCGATTGTTTGGGTTGTGTTTGAATATATATTCCCACCGCTTGCACTCCAACTCCCAACTCCACTATTAAATTCTTCTAACTGTTCACCGCGCCCTAGAACTCCATTGTCAGCATGGCCAAGAATAAAACTATCATTTAGTTTATTTGTATATATGTTTAATGTTTTTCTTGCTAATGTTATATTTGCACCTGCCTGAACTAAGGTAGGAACAATATCAATATCTCTGTTTTCTTCATCTTCCATGCGTTTTAATCTTTCTTCAATGGAAGCATAATATAATGGACTTTCAAATGGTCTGTCTCCAACCTCTATTAAATCAAAATTCAAAGGCCACTGTTGTGTGAACCTGAAAATATTATAATTTTTATTTCTTTCTGTATTTATAGCATCACTTATAGGTATTGATTCTCCTACCTTTATACCAAATGTATCATGTTTTGCTACCTTTAATCTTGCACGTACAAACGGATTCTTATTCTTTGAAACTTTGCTTTTTACCCTTGTTACTGCATCATCAAAGTTACGTGTATCAAGATATGTGATTGTTTTTTGTTTTGTGCCATAGGTTGCTATTGAAACATCATCACTTGAACGAATAGGAATTGGCACATTATATGAATATCTTATTGTTACTGTACTTGCTGGAGACGCATCCAAAGTAACAAGTTTATTTATTTTATCGACTGTATAATCTGGACTTGTTGTAACACTTGTTATTCCCCCTTTTAATATAGTTGTCCCGTCCAAAACAATCAAATCTTCGGGAGTATTAATAAGAAGCAATGTCTGTGAACTTGAAGGAAAATATTCCTCTGTTTGTACTAATTGTTTTGCACCTCTGAGAGTAAGTTTGTTTATCATATCCATTCTTTCTTCTTCCCATTTTGGTTTCTCTGTAATGTGAGTTCCTACAATTAAAGTATTTGAATTTACACCATAACCAGTTGGTTCAAAATAAACATAACCAGTATCAGCTCTGTAATAAAATTGATAATCAACTATCTCTGCTAATTTCTTACATCTCTCATATAATGAAGAATCATTGCATACAAACATATCCAGAGTTTTAGTTGTATTTTGTAATGTAGCTGATGTCATTGTTAAATTTCCATATGCTACAACTAAATCATAGAATATATTACTTATCAATCCTGCATCTTTGTCAGTATCAACATAAACTTTGGTAACTTCTGTATCTACTAAACTTTTTAATACATCATTGCATTTTATTGTTACATTTCCACCAGAGGTTTCAAATGTTTCAATAGTTCCATTAAACTTTTTATCTGTTGGGTCTGTGATAGAACCAGTAAAAGAACGCCATATCTCAACTGTTTGATTAATAGCCAATGTAACATCATCTTCAACTTTCTTAACTAATTCTAATTTACATGAAGTGATATTATTTCCATAGGTAGATTCCACACTGACAGAACGTATTCGAGTGGTTACAGTTATCCCTGCTATATCTACCCTTATCAATGCCATTATCCGTCAGTACCCTCCGTCATTACAATCGTATAATCAACTGCTAATAAACCGCTTTCTTCTATTGCATAAGAACCTGATATAGAATTTACTTTTACGCTCGCTGAACTTATCAGAAAACCTGCATATTTTATTGTTGCTGACTGGTCTCCGCTTATCTTTGCTTCCAAAGCTGCGTAATTAGTAATCAAAGTTGCTGTTGTAGTAGCTACTAATGTTCCGTTAATTGTAATCGTTCTTAATGCACCATTATAATCAAAGATTAATGCTCCCGTGCTGTCAGTTAATGGCATAGTAAAAACATCTATATTTCCATCCTTAGATGGTGTTTCCTTCCATACACTTCCTAAATCAGTTCCTCCTAAAGTTGCCATTATTTTTCACCTTTCAGGTTTGATTATCTCGAGCAAGTAATCAGATTGAAGTCTCATTTCTTTGTATTTCAGATGTTCTGTTTTCATATTTCTTTTATAGATTTCTTCGGTTATTTTTGTAAGTTTTTCAATCTTATCACATTGCTCTTTATTTGTTACATCTATGGCTCGGATTAATTCTTTCAGTAATGCATTTGTAAATTGCAAATCACGCCTTAACTCGCTAAACTCCCTGTCCATATGGTAACACTCTCCTTAATTCATATTGTAATTCTCTGCCAATATCCCTGACTAAATCTCTTGTATTTGATGAGTTAGAATAAACATTTATAGCACCAATACTTACTCCCCCGCCACCACCGCCTGTTCTGCGTGATGCTGGTATAACTTCCTCTCCTTTATGCATCATATACATACCAGTTGAAGGAATATTTCCACCTGCTTGGTATCCATTTCTTTTAAGCCATTGACTTGCATAACTTTCTGGAACATCCATTATTGCATCGTTTAATTGTGTTATTTTTGCTATTCTATTTGCATCTGTTGTTCCAACGTTTTGTACTATAGTTTCAATAACTCTATCAGCAGCTGGGTCTATCATATACGGTTTTATTTCTTTCAGTGCAGGTGCTATTGCTTTTAATCCTCCAACTGGAGTAACTGTTCCAGTGTAACCACCTCCAATACCAGCGGAAGGTGGCATACCCATAGGTGTACCTGAAGTTGTTACACCTACATTACCAGGTAATCCAGGAGTTGTTGGAGCTGCAACACCACCACCATGTGCAATATCTCTTAAATCTTTCATCTCTTGTTCAAATGCTTCCAATGCAGGTATAAGTTCGGTTATTGTTAATGTTTTTATTTGTGTTAATGCTTCTTCCAGAGAACCCTTACCAATAATTGTAGCTTTTAATAAATTAGAAGCATTTTGTATTGAGGTATATGCAGCAGAAAATTGACCTGAAATAATAACCATTTTTGCCCCTAATGATAAATCCATATCATTGGCTGCCGATATCATTGCATTTTTACCAGCAGTTGCTATATATAAAGCACTTTCAACCATTACTCCAAATTCATAATCTAAACTATAAGCAGCCTTTTTAACTAATTCATCAACAAACGATAAACTAATAGCTAGATTATTGTTTGCTGTTGTAACCGATGAAGAATCCATTAGATATTGTTGAAAAGAACGTATTACCGCAGTTGTTCCAGCTTCCATAGCACCAAATTCTAATGATGCAAAACCAAGTATATTAGCAAAGAAAACTTTTGCATCTAATGCAGAAGTCCCTCCTGTAATTGCATCATATATACCACTTAATAATATTGCTACTCCACCTAATGCCAGTAACATAAGTTTAGTCATTAATTCGATTGGAAACATAGATATTTTCATAACCTGTAATAAAACTTCTGATAAAAGAACTGCTATCATTTTAGCTCCTTCTACCATAACAACACTAAATGCTTCTTGAACTCCACCACCACTCTTAAATGCATTTCCTATACCTGTCATCATATTCTTTAGAAATGGTCGCATCATTAAGTTTAATAATTTAGCAACTGGCAAAAGTGTTCTAATTAATGTTAAAAATACTCCACCAAATATATCTCCAATCGGTTTTAGAATTAAACTTATAATTTTTAATAATGCTTTCATACTGCCAAGAAAAAAACCCCACATTTGAGTAACCGCTAATAAAGCACCTACTTTAAGAGCAATATCACCTATACCTTTTGTCATACTTTCCATTGATTTCTCTGTTTTTTTATTTCCTGATTTTCCACCACCAGAACTACCACCGCCGTTTATACTATCTTCTATCTGTTTAGCGAATTTGCGTATATTCTTAGGTACCAACTCAATTTCTAGACGTAGTGGTTCTGGCATATCTATCTCCTCATACTCTTTTTCTGCTTTCTTTCAGATTCTACACCTCTACCTTCCATTATGCTTCTAAATGCTTCAACTTCATTAAATTCCATAGACCTTACTTCACTAGGCGTAAACCCGAAATTATCAGCCATAATGAAGTAATTTATCATTTCACTCACTTCGGGGTTTCCTGCTGTGCTGAATCCTCTCCCTGCGTTATAGTATTGCTTTTTTTTTCATTGTCTTTTTCATAAAAGCTATCTATAACTTTGGCTAGGTATTCACCATGTTCAGATTCCATATCTTCCTTAAATCCATCTGGACAGATTAATATAGAATTTAGAACCAATAACTCCCTAAGTTTGATAGAATCAACTTTATATTCTATTTTCTTTCCTATCATCTCTGCTTTTGTACATTGCTGTATTGATTCGTTGTACTTACCCCATTTCAATTTTCTAAGTACAATCTTTTCAATCTTCCCTCTATATTCCACTTCGATTTCTTTTATATATTTATTTTCCCATTCTTCAGACATACAAACACACTCCATATTATTTTATAAAATAAAAAAAATAAAAAATAAAAACAACCTCAGAGGGCTGTTGCGAAATTATTTATCACAGTTGCACTGGTCAATTTCCTTAACTTCATGGTTATGCTTTCAACAGTCAAGTCATTGTCAGGGCTGCTTCTTCCATATTCTTCAATCTTTGCATTTGTGAAAGTAAATTGCATTCCTCTCTTGCTTGTTGTTGCTGCTCCATTATCGAAGATTAACTGAACACTTGCCTGTTCTGCAACATTATCCTGTGGTGAACGCCCAGAACCCAAGAAATAAGCCAACATTGTAGTTGTTTCAAATGCAACATCAGCGGTTAATTCATATTCTACCCCACCATGTACTGCATCAACTGCTGTTCTTGTTCCGTTTTCTCTCACCATTTTGGTATTTCTTGTAAATCTCAATTCCATGTTTTGTACTTTACCAATGGCTGTACCATCAGGTAATTCCAATGAGGAATGTGCAAAGTAAAATGGTGTATCTGTTTGGTTGTCGTATAATATAGTTGTACTTGTTTCTAATGCATCAACCATACTTTCCATGTTTGAATAAGCTATATCAAGGCTGACTTCAACCATTCCATCAACAGCACTTCTAAGAGTTGCACCATTCAAAACACAACCAAGTAAATATTCAGTTGTATCTGTTGCAATATCATAACCACGTTCAATAGTAAATGATTGTTTTGTCTTTGAAATTGGTTTCTGTACTGACCCTGTTCTGGTTTCAATATAATTATGATTATATGGCCCTGAACCTGTAACTGTTGATGTTGTACCTGTCAAAGCTCTAATCCATGAACCAGTACCAGCTTGAAAATCTACTGTGCAAGTACCTTCAAATTGTTTAACTTGCAGACTGCCAGCTTCTATATTACCCAAATCGTACACAGCTTCTAGATTATTTCTCCTAGTGTCAGTCAATCTGACTTTGTGACCAAAAGGAATATTTATTGTTGAAGCAGTTGTACCAAAGGTCGTTTCCCATCCAAATATCGCGTATTCATGTATCTGACTAATTACCATATTATCTCACCTTTTTTTGCTTTATTTGTTCTTTGTTTTGCAAATTCACTAATGCTTCCAAGACTATTGGCTTGAATTTGTAAAAATCATGTGCATGATGCACGTTCCCCATCTTTCTGCATAAATCAGGGTTACTTTCTTTCAATTTTTCTATAATTTTAACCTTCCATCCGTAAAAGTCCGCATAACTTTCCATATTTTGTAGTTTTTCTAACATAGTTAATCACCTTAGTATGGTACATTATAATCTCTCAATTCAACTTCCAATCTGTATTTTGCAAAGTTGTTTGTAATATTACATTCATTTGAACCGCCACGTATGAGTATTTGGTCATATGTAGTTGTTGGTTTTTCACTTGCTCTCATTAATCTCTGACATTCTTGGATTAATTTCCTTCCATGTACATAAACATCAACACTAGCAGAAGAAGCTCTAGTTAATGCATGGATATTAACTCTAACACTTGTTGATACTCCGCCACCATATAATTGTAAAGGTTTTGAAACAAATGAGTTTTGTATCTCTTTTACATAAATAATATCCCCCCCATTCTTGAAAGTTCTTGAGCATCTCTCTCTTGCACGAACATCATAACCAACTTCTATTTTAGGGGTTACACTATCAGTATTTGAAGCTGTCCACCCAGCAGTAATAAGATTCTCGACAAAGTCGGCTGCATCACTGTCCATATTCAACCCTCAAAGGTTACTTTATGTTCAGAGTTCTCGACTGTGTCAGGTTTCTTTTCTTTTAAACCAGTTAATTCTCTCAATGCACCGTTAATTTCTAAAAGCCGTTTATTAAATTTATTGGCTTTCTCGTGCATGTTCTTGAGTTCCTGCTGGATTTCTTCCCCTTCTTTCATAAGGTCTGCTAATCTTTTTTCTACTTTTTCATACATACAAACTCACCTATACAAATGTAAATCCGTTGGTTGTTTCACAACAACTGGTTTTACATATTTTGCTAATAATTTTTTAGCATCCCGTCGTAATATATCATGCTTTTGTTGGGTACTTATCTTTTCTGCTCCTTCTGGAATTAATACTGTTGCATCTTCAAATTCTAGTATTTGTGCAGCAGTAAGCATGGTTGTCGCCCTTTCAATATCTTCTGGAACATGATAAACAGTTGTACCGCTGACATGAATAGTTGCAGTAGTTCCATCTATCCCTCTAACACAATTAAAGAGTGAAGCAGAAGTTTTAGTTTCATAAAAGAAATATTCAGTTCCCAATCTTGCTGTTCCTGAGTATGGGAATTTAAGAGTATCATAAACTGAAGCTGTTGCTGTGGCTGTTGCAAATGAAGCACTCAGAGTAGTTGTTCCACCTGAGTTGTAACGATAGATTATTCTCACTTTGTATGGTCTTACTAATGTATCATTTCTTACAAACAATATACCCTTTATGTAATCAAACCAATAATCATCATTTCTTCCTTCTGTTTTGGTCTGTATCCAATCATCATAACTTAAACCATTCCAAAACTCTAATATATCTCCTTTTGTTGAATCAAGAGGTTCTATGCTTGAATGTTCTAATTTAAATAATAATCCTGTTGAGTAATATTTAATATAAGCACTATCAAGATATTCATAATCTGGGGTTTGCTGTTCTTTCCAAGTATTTCTTGTAAATCTGTTTACTTCTGCTTCTGCACGTCGTATATATTGTTCCACTGTTTTCTTTGTTGGTTCTGTTGCATCACTGAAAGTAGTTGCACCGCTAACACTCAGATTCATAAACTCTGCAACTTTCTCGCTTGATGTATAAAATGTTGTTTGTGTTGTTGTCATTATATTACCCCTGCAACCTTACCTAATCCTCCACCAACTGCTCCTCCACCTAATATAATCATCATTATCTTGATTATCAAATCTACCTTATCTCTCAATTTACTAATCTTGTCTTCTGCTCTGTCTGCTTTGGTATGTGCAATATCAGCACTTTTCTGGGAGTTTTTTACTTGTTCTGTGAGGGTGGCTATATTTACTTTTATATCACTAACATCCTCTTGTATTTTATCCATCTTTGCAACCAATTCTCTGCTCATTTCTCGGATTAATTGTTCGCTCATCGTCTCCCCCTCCTCCGAGCTTTGATATATCTGTAATATGTGTATGCTCCAACTCCAAATGCAAGTGTAGTCATTGCTATTAATGTTAATCTAGAACCTGCAAAACCAACTGTAAAAATATCACTAAAACCTATATTACATAAATTAGCACTATCACATACGCCAACACCTATAATATACTCCCCATTAGTTGCGTTTCCAGTATCCCAGATATATTCAGTTGTTATATTGTTGTTTGCGGTTATTACCTGCTTAAAAGTACCGTTTGGATAGAATAAACTAACATTATAGATAACTATTCCATTACCTATTGGAGAAATTGAAGCTGTCCAGTTTATTACTGTTGAATTTGAACTATATGTTGATGTATTTGGATGAAAAACAAACGGAGCAGTTGGAGGAAAGTTTGTTACATTTAAACTATCATTCCTTGTTGTTGAAAACTGCATATAGGTATTATCTGAACTGTTTGCAGAAACATAGTAAAATAGTGTTTCATTGCCATTGTATTGATTTATGTGCATATCAACTGTACCAGCAAAGTTTGTATATGTACTTCCAGCGTTGGTTGAATAAACTACTGTGTTGGCTCTTGAAACGTTAGGAATATAATAAACACTCCAGTTCTTGTCATTCGTACCTTTTATCCCAATGTAGGATAACTCTGTAACATACACACCGTTAAGCGTGTTGTCAGTTAAATTAATCCCTAATGGTATTACATGGTAATTTGACTGGTTGTTTGTATAGTTGTATGAATCAGTTGCCAATATAGAACCTATCTTAGCACTTACATTTGAAGAATTGTAATAATAAATTCCTAAAACATTTGCTGTTGTATTTGTGGCATTAGTTGATATTTTTAACAAGGTAATATTTTTAGTATTTGAAATATTATAAAACATCACTTTTACATAATCGTTTGTACTGTTAAGGTTGTAAGAATAATGGATACTGTTTTTCATTTCTGTTTGATTGTAGTTGTAAGTTGCTGGATATATCTCATTATTTTCAAATGTCCATGTCCAGTTTTCCAATGTTCCGTTTAAACCGTTTTTAATCTCCCATCCTGAAGTAGTTGTTCCGTTTAGGTGATAGAAAACATCAGAAGCAGAAGTATTTGTTTTGTAGTATAAAACAGTTGTTGATGTATTTACACCAGCACTGATATTATAAGAAATATTGACTTGTTGATTCATTGCATTAAATTCTGTTATGTCAGTTGGTTCTTGTTTGCTGAATGTGATTGAAATATTATTGAAATCTTTACTCACATTCTGTACAAATGCAGTAAATTCGGTGTCATTTGATGAATTAAATAATAATCTGTAATCCATGTACATTCCATTTGGCATTGAACTATTTACTGTTGCTGCACCTGTTTGTAAATTAGGAGGTGAGGCATCATACCAATCTGAATATGTTGCATTATCCATAGAAGAACGTGTTTGAATACCTATTTTTGAACCAGTATCCCTATAAATTTGCAATATTTCTGCATTTGTTAAGGAACGATTAAAATACATTACTTCATCTACTTTTCCTCTATAAAATCTACTTTGTCCATCTCCACCAATACCAAATGCAATTGTTTGGTCAAGTACATCAGAAATTGGACCTATTGTATTTTCTGCAACTAATTCTCCGTTTTTATACAATCTTGCTATTCCATCAGTGGTAGTATCAATACTTCCACACCAATGAATCCAAACTTGGTTATCTGGGTCTTCATCATCAAAACTAATTGAAGCTGTTGCAGGTGCAAATGATTCATTTCTGAAATTAATACCAAAGATATTGGTACTTTCTGTAAATATAAAACCAATAACACTACCACCAACAGAACCAAAAACTTTTCTAGCTGTTACTCCGCCATCACTAGGATTATTTTCAAATTTAGTCCATATACACATAGTATTTGCTGTTTCACTTACAACAAACAGATTTCCCAAACTAATCCAATTTGCACTATTTGTTCCGCCAAATCTATAACTTCCATTAAAACCTTCAGAGGTATAAATTGGATTATTGTATGCTGTTCCATCTTTTTGGCTGTTTAAATCCTCAGTAGTATTATCTAATGTCCACCAATACAATAAATCTGGAATTGTTGTATTATCCCTATTTATTTGTGTGTCATTATCAAAACAACCATCAAGAGTAATATTTACATAAGTTGCATTGTAACCAGCAAAATTAATTCCTTGTGTTCTTGTAAAGTTACCAACCTCAAAATATGAAGGTATATAATCAAACCTTGCTTTGCTTCCGTTATATATCTGCAAAACTTCTTCAGCTGTCATTGTGCGATTAAAAATAACAATATCATCTAAAGTACCATTAAAAAATGCTCCAGATTCATCATATCGTTTACCTAAAAAAAGTGCACCTGCTGAACTTATATCATTTCCTAAACCACTTAAATTGCCAGCTAAACTAGATGCAACAGAACTACCATTCACATAGATTGTTATATTTTTATCTCTATCAACAGAAAATACTATATGATTCCAATCTTGTGTTTTAATAGCATTATTTGCAGTGATAATGTAATCATCTGCAGCACCCTGTCTAGTGAAAAATCGCGGTTTACCACTACTAAAATCAATAAACCAACCTCCTCTAGGTGAGCTTATAAAATTACCTAATACTCTTTCATTCGCAGTTGCCTTATTAAATTGTATCCAAAAACTAACTGCAAAATCTTTATTTGTACCAAAATCTAATGTAGTATCTGATAAAGTATAATAATCATCATTCCCATCGAATTCATAAGCTCCTAAATACTTTCCACCAGTTACATTCCAAGCTGGTCTTATATACCCATTTAACAGACCATTTCTTGACATGTTTTTTTCTGAAGTAAAATAACCATCTGTTTCATTCAGTGGAAACCAGCCTGCTAATTGTGGGGTATCTTCAGGACATTTTGGAACATAACCAAGAGTTGAATTTGCTTTTATTATTTCTGTTTGGTTTACTGTGCAGTTATACAAAATAACCTCATCAATAGTGCCATTGAAATCGAATAAACCATCAAAACTTGTTCCAATTCGTACATCATTTCCTGTAATTGCTATACTTGTAACATTAGTATCTACATAATTAGTACCATTTATGTAGCACAATAAACGTGAACCGTTGAAAGTAGCTGTAACATGATACCATTGTCCAACTGTCGGAGTAAACCCTGTATCTGAATTAGCCCCCCAGAAACCGCATGCGAATTTATTATTCGAACCGACTGCAATATACAATGATTGTTTTGCTACCTGTGTTCCAGCAGTAACTATAAATTGATATGCAGATTTTAAGCTCGCTGGTTTTGTCCATGCCATCACTGTGAAATTACCGCTTTCTGTAATGTTGTACTGAGAAGCATTCACATAATCATTTGCCCCATCAAATCTCAAACCATTTCCATGTTTTGCCGTTACCCATGCCTCATGACCATCTTTTATTATTGCAGTATGATAAACGTCTAATAATGCAGTCTGTTGATAGCCAGAAAGGTCAGTAAAATGATTTTCTGTGATATTATAATCTGCTTTTATTATTGCTACTGCATCTCTTTTCAACCTCACATAATTGTTAGTAGAATCCCATGTTGTATTTAAATAAGTACCGTCTAGTTCTGAGGTAAAAACATCAGTAATTGTTGGGTCTAAATCTGTTGCGTTCCAAACTTCAAAATCAACATTTTTATCATCATACCTAGATATTTTAAAACTTGCATTTGGATTCTTAGGTCTCATATCTGAAAAATCTGTCAATACATAATGAGTTATTTTATATCTTTTATCGTCGAAAACACCATATGAAATATCTTCAACATATCTAACTTTGAAAGTATCTACAATCTCAAGCTGTTTGTCTGCGGTTATTTCAAATTTAACATATGATATATCTGTGGTATTTGGAACAACATAAGCAAATGTTACTCCGTTACCAAATTCTAAATTCTTTGTACTTACAAGACTATTACTACTATTCACATAAAGTAACTGATAATCACTTATCGCCTTGCCTTTTGAATCTACAAGACCTATGTCCATTCCTAAATTATTTTTATTGAATGAAACGTAATTGTCAGACTTTGTAAAGTTATAGTCTGCAACTGGTATCTTATTAATAATTTCAAGGTCTGCTGCTGCCGTAAAGGCCATGAGAATTAACAACAGACAGACAAACTTTCTCATGTTTTATCAACCCGTACTTGGTGTGTAATATAATAGTTTTACATCTAAATTAAATGTAACTGCTGCATCTGCTGAAGCAATCATAATAGATGCTGTACTCCAATTATTTGCTGTTGGTATTCTAACTCTGCTCTGTTGGAAAAGCATAAATTCATCTACCAAATTACCAGCGTCTGGTGTACTTCCATCTGCAATACTATCACGATAAACTCTTACTAATGTTGCTGAACCTGTACCTGTTGGGTCAGCATAATTATTTTTGAAAACAACCAATTCAGAATATCCTATCTTATTTGTTCCATCTCTTATTGCTCCTGCTGTTCCAGAATTAACATCAATTCCATAAACTTTGTCAGCAGTGGTACACGTTACTTTTGTACCTATATTAGATGGTCTTAGCTGTTCTCCGTCGTAAGTTTCATCTGCACTTACTGGACTTACTGCTAAAACAGTAGAACTACCTAGCATTTGGAATTTGTATTTCTCTCTTGAAGAACGGTCTTCTGGTATTCTTGTTCCGAAATTTGCCATATTTATTACCTCTTTTTTTGTTATTGTATCGGTCTTCTGTTAGGTACAGACGACCTACTTAACCCAAAATAATGGGAAAAATAAAGAAAGAAAATCTAGAATGTACCAATCGCAAAGATAGTACCGCTAGTCAATGGAGTTGTGTCAGTCTTAATGTACAAAGTTCCTGAAGTTGTAGGATACAATGTATTTGTTATAACTGATGCTGTGCTACCTGTACGCCCTACTACAGTAGCAGTTGTATCTTGGACTACTGCAAAGAGGACATGCTTAAACGGAGTTGTTATTACAACATCTTCCGTTGCTGCTGCTGCCGACCATGCTTTGGTTATCCAATATACACTACCCATTGTTTCAAAACTATGTTCAGGTAATACGTTATATTCAGTCATGTATTACACCTCACACAGTACCGAATAAAGTTACATATCCTTGGTCATGTCCAGTTACTATATGTACTGCACCAGCAGATGCTACCCCACCATCATAGTTCTTTTGAACTGTACCATATGCAGTAGATGTTGTAGTTCCACCATATTCTACATATGCAGTTATCACAGTACCCAAACCAGTAGTTGTTGCTGAAATTGATACAGAACTATTTGCACTGGAACGTGTCCATGAAAATTCTACTATCTTATTAATGCTGTCTGCACCAGCATTGATAGGACTTCCTTTTGTATTAAAATCTGATGCTGTTGAATAAGTTGTCATATATTATCACCTTTTTTTGGTCTCCCTCTCCTTCTTGGAGATTCATCTTCTGCCTCAGCTACTACTTCGACAGGTTCTATTGTTGGTACAATCACGGGTTCTGGTGTTGGTTGAGCTTTATTAGCAGCAATGGATGCTTTTACCATTTCTCTAATATCACTTGGCATTTTTTGAAGTTCAGCTTCAAGCATTGCGTTTTCTTTTTCTGCTTTTCTTCCCAAATGCCACTCTGACAATGCAACAAATTCAAATTCTGATGGTCTTGTTTTGACTAGATTGTCTGCCAGTGCATCAGGCATTGCAGTTCCTTTTTGCTGGCATTCATATTTGCCTTGTTTATTGAATTTATACACTCCACCAGTTTCCATATCGTCGTAACTGTACTCTCCGCCTCCACCTAAATATTTTACCCATTTTACCATTTGTTTTTCACCTTTAAATAAAAGAGAAAGAGGTTATGCCTCTATATCTCTTAGTTTTGCTTGGTGTCTAAAGATTGAACAGTGTAATTCACCTGCTGTATAATACAAACCTTCAGTTCCAAGTCTGTTTATACCTGATGGGTCATTTCTACTCAAACCATATTCATAGTATGATGTTGGTTGTGCCATTGCTAAACCTAGTTTTGGCATACCCATACTAGAACTTGTATCAAGAATATAAATTCTTGCTGCTCCATCAACTAAAACATCTGCATCTTCAATTATTGGAAGACCAAATAATGTTGCTACTTCAAACCCACCTTCCATACCGTTTGCTGTTTGCAAACCGTTGGCTGTTAAGTGTGCTTTTGTAGTTCCACCAGGACTCATCATATATTTTGCTGTTGCATCAATCAAGTTGTCAATCTTTTGTGAAGTTGTAGGTCCAGTCAGAATCGTAGTTGGATTTCCACCATAAGTTCTAATGTTCCTAATCTCCGTTCTTATCAAATTCAAAGTCAATGCTCTGTTAGTGTTGTTATTTTCACCAACATTTGCATCTGCCCAACTTGCTGCTGCATCTCTGTCGATTGCACCTGCGTATGGGTCAGAATCATTTGCATCTACATCTCCACAATCAGTAACTTCCTCGTATGAAGAAACTAATCTGTCAATAGATTCCATTCTGTTTGCTGGAGCTGCTGAAATTAATGTTGTTACATCTTTCAAAAGCATGTAGTTAATTTGTTTTGGATGTTCTACTCCGATATATTCTCTCATATATCCCATGTCGATTGGAGCATCATCTTCCATTCTGCTTATCAACTGTTGTCTGTTTGATACGCTGAATGTGTGTGCTATTTCCTTTGGTTTTCTTGAAAATGTACTGAATGTTGGTTTTACAGTATCAGGAATTGTTCCGTCTTCTGAAACACCACCAGTTCCAGTTGTTGCTGTTTTTGCAGTTACAACTCTCACACCCGTTCTTGGCATAGGGAATTTTGGTAATACCCCCAATGTGTTTGCAACATTGTTGAATTGCTGGAACACTTGCGCACCATACACAGGATTGTAAGCACCAGTTACGGTTGAGTTTACATTTGCATCCTTTATAATATCATATCCAGATAGATTCCTACCTGCAATATATCCCTCTGCTGATGGGTCGTAATAATATTTAATCATATCTCCCATTGTTTTAAAATCTCGTTCGCTCATGTCTTATCACCTTTATTTGTATGCGTTTTGCACGTTTTTCAGATAATCTGGCTCAGGCTTTTCTGTTCCTATTGTTTCAGGCCTTGCAGATTTCTTTACTTCCGTTACTATCTCTGGTTTTTCATCTTCCTTCTTTGGTTCTTCAGGAACTTCGGATTCACCTTTTTTAATTTCAGCAAGAACACGTTTGGTAACTTCTTTTACCACTTCTTCTTTTTCATCTTCCTTTGGTTCTTCCTTTTCCTCTTTCATAATACTACCGCCAAGAGCCTCAAGCAATTTATCTAATTTCTGATTAATTGCTACAAGCATGTTTTGTTCTTGATTTTCTTCTTGAGGTGGCATTTCTTCTTGAGGAGGGGCTACTTCACCTTCCTGCTTTTTAACCTCTGTTGGTTCAATCTTTTTTATTTTCATTGTATCTACCTCTTTTTCTTTTTTACACAATTTCTCAACATCTATATCGTCATCATCTTTAGGAGAAGCTACTGACTGATTTGTTGCATTGCCAGTAGTAACACTTTCTTTTTCCATTTCTTTTAACTTTGTGTAATAATTAGCGTCTTCATTCAGATGGTCTATTGCTATCTTCAATGCAGCATAAGGGTCATCTGTGTGTTCAAATTCAACTTTTATTCCTGCGGATATTTGTTCTGGATTATACGTTTCTTTTTTAACTAATATCGGATTTGTGGTTATGATATTTGTTCCTTTTTCCTTTGCAATAGAAACTGCTTTTACTTTCTTGCCTATTGCAGGATTATCTGTGAGCGTTATGCTGGAGAGTTCTTTCATAAATATTTGTCCTTTGTCGTCAATGTCGCCTTTCCCTCTAACTGAAAAACCAAGATTGGATATTTCTTTCCAAACTTCGTCATCACTATCATATACTCTGTCTATTTCTCCTATTCCCATTAGGATATTTCCTTCTCGATATGCACCTTTAAGTTTACCAATTACTTGGTCTGAATGTTTATATGTTATATTCCCTCTCTTTTTGTTTATTAACGTTGGAACAAGTTTTTCGAGGGAATCTAAATCCATTTTTTCTCCATCTAAATCTCGCTCTTCGATTGAAATAGGAGAAATAAAAAGTCGTGAATTGCCATCTTGAATGAACTGCATGTATATAGTGTAACCCAAAAGTTTTTATTGCAGAGTTTTTGAAAATTATTCTTCATACCTAAACTTTGTTACTGTCATTGCTGATTTTAAAAAAAAATATCCCTCGAAGCCTTCTGTTTCTAATTTATGCTTAACATAATAAGCAAACTCTTCATCCCTGTTTAATTTTATTCTTACCCATTTTTTTAATGGTTCTACATCAATATCTCTTCCTGCATCATAACCAAATTCTACATCTTGAGCATAAATTACATTGTATCTTATTTCTTTATGTAAATTAGATGCGTTTTCCCAAGAAGTTCCTGATTTCTTTAATTGTCCTGTGTAATTTACTTTAAGTTCATCTAAGTTTTCTTGTGATTGCTGAAAAATATCTAAAGTGATTTGGTTTAACCATCCAGAAGCCCATTCTTCAAGAACTCTTGGGTTTAATATTTTAGCGGACATTCATATCAACAGATATGCTATTTTTTTGCATTGCGAGCAATAACACATAACAGAAACAACATGATTTATTGATAATGAAGGAAAATCCTTCTCGTTACATCGTAATTCTATTTTACATACATCACAAGTAACAAAAAGTTTCTTAGTAAAATGCTTTTTTGATTCTTCTTCTCCGAAAATTTCTTCTGTTGTTTGTTCACTAAACTTGTCTCCCATCCATCTATTGTATTCGGTTAAAGTTTTCATAGTACCACCTTATCATAATTTTACTTTCTTAATAACTTAACTAGACTCCTACACATATAATGAGCTAATGGTTGGTTGTTATCAACTAACCAATCAGGAAACTCTTTTATGCTTTCTTCTTGGATTGTTTTTATCAATTCTTCCAAAGTTACACCGTCTTTCGTTCTGTTTGATATTCGTTTGCAGGTATCGGTGGTTCTATGGTCTGAAATGACGTCCCAAGTATATTTATCATCTGGCTTTTTCACTTCTTCATATGCAGCTATTCTCACTTGATTTGCTACTTTTCCACTCTCTGTTCTTGCAATATTTATAAGTTTGCTTTCTCGTTCGGTCATTGACGTGTTTAGTTCTTTTACAAGATTATCAAGAGTTATATCCTTGTTTGAAATTGTATCACTTAATCTCTCATATAAATCATCATTGAAGTTTTCTATTGCTTCGTTCATTCTCTTGTCATTGATTGCTGTGGTGATGAGGTTATCGGTTTTTCCAACGAGAATGTTTTTATTAAACTCTTTCTCTAATGTATCTATCTCCTTTAATATGATTGATTTTAGCTCTTTTTCAATCAATGGCAAATGGTGAACATCCATATACTTTCTGATATGCTTTGCTATTTCTCGTGCTTGTTGTCTTGTCGGTGTTCCTGTGATTTTAAGTTCTTGCTTTGCTTTTTCAAATAACTTTTTTATATCTGTTTCAAAGGAATTTTGCTTTTTTTTTATCTCTTTTGTTAAATCTAACTTGTTTTGTTTGTCAGATGCTTCTTCATCTGCTGGTTTTGGAGTATAATATTTTCCACCTTTTGGCCCTGTCATAACCTTTGCACCTTTTGGAGGTGGAGCTTTTCCTAATGGTATTTTTTGTTCACTTTGGCCTGAGGTTGCTTGTTCATCTGCACTTCCAAAACCTGAAGACTGCTGATTGGACTGACCGAATGGTGTATTTGCTTGAGAGAGTGATAATAATGGGTTCTCCTCGAAATCGAACTCTGTCCCATCAGCCTTCAGAACTGCTTTGTAACCTAACCCTCTCATGATTAGTGCGTACTCTGCATTGGCTTTCTTTAAAGTTACTTCTTCTAATTTATCTTTTTCTATTGCAGGAGCTACAATTATCCTGTAATCGCTCACATCTGCACATTCACTTATAATATTGAGAATTTTATTGTTTAATGTATTCTGACCAAATTCAACCGTATCATCTAATATTTGAAGTTGTCTTGAATTGTGATGAACAATATAACCCAAACCACCAACAAAAGTATGGTCTTCCGTTTCTATATCATATACACTTCCTGAATAGGTTGTTTTTAGGATTTTAGTTACTTCATTTTCTTTAGTTTTAAAATCTGTTTTTACTATCCTGATTCTTAATATCATATTTCCGTTATTCTCTTTCCATTCTACTTTTGTTTTATGCCCTAATACGTTAAATAGATACTGAAGACCTGCTGCTAAAGGTTTTGAAATTGAGCTAAATGTTTCTCTCCCTCGTTCGTCAATATGTCCATCCCCTGTCATATAACCTTTCAAATATGCTTCTTTTACTTCTTTAGTTCCATTTAATATTTGTGGAGGAACTTTCTTCAATCGTATTGTTTCTATTCCATCCTTCCCGAAGTTATTTTCTCTATATGAAGAATAGCAGTATTCGTTTATCCAATCATAAACTTTTTGTTTGCTCATATCTAATCTATATAATTGTTCATTCATTTTTGCGGTTTCTCTTAAATGAAATTTATCTGCAAAAAAGGCTTCTGCCCCTTCTTTTGCTTTTTGTAATGTTTCTTTATTTGCGTCGTCTATACATACTCTTACACCTGCGTGTTTGTCTGTGCTAGTTCCATCTGCGGCAAAAGCACCCAGCATATAAGCAAATGATGGAGTAATTGTTTCTAATTGTACGTCTGGTTCTGGTTCTCTTAGTTCAATCTTATCTTTTTCTTTTACGTCTTTTCCATATAATTCAGATTTATCTTCTCTAAAAATAGAATGGTCACCTGTAATTGATGTAAATCCTGTTGTAGTATTAACCTCATAAATATCTCTTTCTTTAACTTTGTGCCTAAAGACGTTTTTAATCAGACTCCAACCGCTTCTTGTAAGTACTTCCTTATCTTCTAATCCTCTATTGCAAAGTTTATGGTCGCCTGTAGTGTGTAACGAGGCTATGGGTACTATGTCCAGCCATCCTTTTTGTTTTATCACAACTGGAACGTCGGGCATAAGACTTTCATTCGATAACCCCCCAGCACTTTGGACGTCTCCGCTGAAAACAGGGGTTACCCCATATGAAGCTAGACAGATTCTCCTGAACTCATTTCGCATTTCTACAAATTGCATCTCTTCATTGCTTGGCATGAAGTTTATGTATTCTGCTGCTTGTTTTACTCCTTCATTTTGTATTGTAAGCATCAGGGGTTCTAATGGCATTTTTCTGTGTTCTTCTCTTGCTGCGGAAATAGCTTCAGCCATTCCGTCAGGATTAGGAGTTGCAAAAACAAATATTCCTCTCGGTGGTCTTTGGAGGGAGTATGTTTGCCATATGAACATATCCTGACCGAGCAAACTTTTTAGTTTCAATACCAATGCTCTTATCGGTGGGTCTCCACGTGCAAGAGATGGCATATATTTGGATGCGTGGTGAACTTCAAAGTCTGCATAATAATATGACTTTTGCCCATACCCTGTGTAATTAAACCATGCGGGGTATGTTTTTAAATTACATATATTACATCGGTCAGATTTCTGTTCAAACGTTCGATGTTGAAGGCATACATATATTCTTTCTCCTGAACTATTATAACCGAAGTTAAACGCTCTGTCCTGAACAAACTTAATCCATACTGGGTCAAGCTGTAATATTTCTTTTAAATCTTTTTTAACCATTTCCCCTAATGCATCAAACCCATAATCATAATGAAATAAAACAAATGCATCATCGAAGGTTTCAAAATCTCTTTCAATCTGTCTTAGAAAATCCAATAATGTTTGTCTGTTGGTATTGCATGATTTTAGCAATTCTTCGAGTACTTTCTTTTCTTTTATATCGGGTTTTCTTAATAATCTGAATTTACATTCTTCACATTCTTGCACATCGTTTGTGCTTTCTGTTCCGCATTTTAAACATTTACGTGCGAACTTTTCTTCAACTTCCAAGCCATTTCTAAAAATATGCGTTTGTAAAGTCAAATGAATGATACGCATTATATCCGAATGTCTGGCAAACCACAGCCAATCATTCCGTTGAAACATCTCAATTTCTTTCAGCCATTCTTGAATAATCGCATTAGGTCTAATCTCGGTAGGCTGAATGATTAGTTTCTTTGCAGCTTGTAGCCTTTGGTAAGGCGAATGTCCACGCATCTATTCTATTGCAACCCAAAAGTTTTTATTGCAGAGTTTTTAAGGGTGTGGGGGGTTTTGAGGAAACCCCCCCTAAACTCTTTTTTTGTGGTTAGATGAAAAAAACACAATATATATCTAAATATTACTGGAACTTCAACCTTTTTAATACTTCCTTAATATCGTGTTGCATTTCCATCATGCGTGGGTTTATTTCAAAACCAAATGATGCTTCTTGAGGCAGAATGATAAACACGTCTATCAATGCAAATATCAAAAGACCTATTCCGCCTATCAATGCATAGACGGCATATTGGTTTAAATCTGCTCCCAGTTGTTGGGATATTGCAATTAACATCACTGCATTGAATACGTTTATACTTCTGTAAAAATATGTTATGCATCTTTCAAAGATAACTTTCATTGCTCCAAGACTTAAAGTAAAATGCCCAATTTTTATAGGAGTATCAATTAGCTTTTTTCTTATATCTTTTAATAATGTCATTTCTCTTTCACCCATTTTGTTTTTCCACACTCACAGATAAACTTTCTTTTAGGCTGTTGATTTGGACAATAATACTGACTCACATATTCTCTAAAATCTAATTTATCTGGTTTTATAAATTCTCCATGTTCCCCACAATCACACTGCCATGTAGTTGCATCTGTAGGATAAAATTTGTGTTTATGTTTCATTTTGAATCAATCCTATTTTTTTGGGTTATCTGGCAATATACTTTTTTCAATTATATCATCTAAAACTTTTCTATCAAATTGTGGTATATTATCACTTAACCATTTTATATTTTTTTCTTCTACTTTTCTATATTTTATTCCGTTTATTTCTATTATATCTTCCATTTTCAACACCTCTTTTTGATAAACTTTTTGAGTTCTATTGCATATGTTTTTCTTTCTTGCATTGTACCCATTCGTTTTGAGTTGTCTGCTATCTTATCCCATTCTTTTTTACAAGAATAGCATAAAAAAATAAATCCTTTGGTCAGAATATCCTCATAAGCTTCTATTTTATATGTAGAATTATTACATTTATTACATTGGATATAATCAGTCATTCTTCTCCCTCAAAAACATCTGGGAAAGCTTCTCTCAACTTGCATAAAACATCAATCATCGCACTATTATAAGGACTAGGTCTATTAATAAATTCACCCTTCATCATTTTTCTAATTTCTATCTCAAACCACAAAACAGCAGCTTTTACCTCTTCTTTGTCATAAATTTCAATTACTGGTAAATCTTGGGCTGGGAATTCTCCCATTTCATTAATTTCTTCACACATACTACTAGGTACAAATTTTCTTAATTTCCCCTTTGTCAATGGTTCTGGTTTTGTCATTCAATCACCTCATCAATATCAAACTTATATTCTCTTATTGATATTGGTATTTTATTCTTTTCTAACATATCTGCACCATAAAATTGATGTTCTAAATCTCTTATGAGTATCTTACGACCTGATATGTTTGTTACTTTCCATAAGAAACCCCCACCGCCTCTAAATAAATAACCTAAATCCATATCAATCATTCCTCTAGTATTCTATTTTCTCTATCTTCTTTTATCATTGCAAATGCTCCGTTTACAAAGTACCAACTCATTGAACGCCCTGACCTTTTGGATGCGTCTTTGATTGTTTGCCATTCGTCATCAGTTAGTCTTACTGTTGTTGTTTTCATTCAAACACACTCATCGTCATTTATATAAGATGGCCATTTTCTTATCCTAGTTTTTTTTCCTTTTAGGATTGGGTCTATCACACTATACATCACATCTAAATAAACATTCTGCATTATTTCTTTTTTCTTTTTTGAGATTTTCATATGGTCTATCTCGTAGAATTTATTTAGACAATACCAACGTACTTTCTTTATCTTATTTTCTCCTTTCCAATCAATTAAACAAGTTTCGTAGTTCATATTTTTTCACCTTTCATACCCATTCTGCGGTTTCCATTCTTTTAATGCCTTTCTCACTTGTTCTGCAATTACTTTCGATACATTGATGGTATGGCTCATAATTCCAGTACCATCACAGAAAGAACATTTCTTTTTAAAAACTAAGTAATGGTCTTCTTTTTTTACTTCGGTTCCTTTATTTTTACTGATGTCATACCTCATAAAATATTTCTTCTTTTTTGTTATAACTTCTAAAAAATTTGTTATTCTTGTATTTACCATATTTACACCATGACATACTATTATATCAATAGGCTTATAAATATGTCACACAATATTTATATGATTAAAAGTTCTATTTGAATTTTTAACTCAAAAGGTTAATGTTTTTTTAACATTAACTGAAATTGGTTTGGTGGGATTTATTTCCCACTAATTACATTAACCTAATCATTCCATAAATCGCCCCACTTAAACGATGCTACTGCTGAAGGCATTAACAACGTTGCATCACAGGCGATAAGTAAACTGTCAGCATGGTCAGGACTTTTATTTATTTTCATATCGGGGTTTTGGTCAGGGTCAAGAACTCGTATCTTTCTATCTACCTGTGCTTTGAACTCCCATTGCAAGAGTTGTTCTGTGTAACGTGTTTTATATGGGTAGTTGTAAAATCTTCCTTGTTCAAAGAATTTTGCGAGAGAGAAAACTGCATGTGCTTTATGATTGAAGAATCTTATATTTGTTGCTTTTTGTCCTGACTTAAACATTTTAACGGGGTATTTTAATTGTTGCAATCTATCATATACACCACTTCCAACGCCGATAACATCAACGCCTATTCTCACTTTTTTATCTTTATATTTATCATGCATTGCTTGCACTGCTTCTACTACCTGCATAGTATCGTTGGTATCCATTATCTTGTTTTCCATGTAGAACATAGCAAGGGTTTTTTTATCGTATCCAACAACGGTTATAACTGTTTTGTCTTTTCCACCTCTTGCAACGTCCACGCCTATTCCATAGATAATATTAGCGTGGTCTGTTATGATATATTGTTGTTGTGCTTTTTCTAACCATGCATGTTTGAATATTGCATTAATCGCCTCACTCGGAAACTCTGCTTCAAATAAAACTTTAAACTCCATCGTCGTTAATATACGTTTTTGGTCTTCTATTGCATCTTGTATTATTCTACCCTCACGTACACAATCCCCCCATGCAATAGTTATTTTATGATAACTTGTATCTTGAAAAGACCTATAAAAATGGTTTAGGTGCCATGGATTGCCTATCTCAAATATTAACGTTTTTGGGTGGTCTGTGAGCATACGATAAACTTTAGAGTATGCTTCATCAGGTATCTCACCACTTTCTTCCAATACAATTATATCATAACCAAATCCCATAAGAGAAAATCCGCCACCAGTTATATCAGCAGTTTTGCATTCGATACTCGAACCGTTTTTAAACGTTATCTTCGTTCTGCTTATTTCCTTTTTTAAGCGTTCTATATTTTTAATTTTTATATCAATATCCGTGGCAAGTGCTATTCTCGGACTTTTTACTATTGCCTCAGCGACGTAATTCATTAAGTTTAATGCTTTGTCTCTCGTGGGGGCAATAATACCGATACTTTTATTTTTATGCAGGAATGCTTTAAGAAGAATTGCACGAGAAACG
>Ga0209986_10000953_pt1 | contig 28426 bp, 25 predicted proteins | sample BlataG_FD_183168 | JGI IMG/M metagenome (GOLD analysis project Ga0209986, IMG submission 183168) | Deep subsurface microbial communities from Black Sea to uncover new lineages of life (NeLLi) - Black_00105 metaG (SPAdes) (version 2) | ecosystem: Environmental > Aquatic > Marine > Oceanic >...
GATTTTGAGAAATGATGCATTGTAATTGTCTGATTATAAATAGGTTGCGTGCAGGTGGGCAAGTGGGTTTTTAACCTTTCTGTAACTTGTTGATATTAAATATGTTGCGAGTTTTATGAAGGGCTCTATTAATAACAAAAAGGTGGGCTTGATGAATCAAGCCCCTACACAAGAAAAACCAAACGCATACATAAGAAAAATTAAAACCGCTCAGTTTATTTATATAATCGAAAAGGTGGGTTTGATAAATCAAATCCCAATAAGAGAACAGCCCCCTACAATTTGACATCTCATTTTTTCGATGTTATATGTCTCTATTAATACGAATCTGTCATGGAGACATACGGCTGGCTATCCATCCTCCCTCCTCTTCTTGCTATTTTCCTTGCGATCAAAACAAAACATGTCTACATCTCGCTAGTTCTTGGTATCTGGCTGGGGTGGACCATCATCCATTCCTGGAATCCAGTCTCAGGTCTCACCGCTACACTCGGTGCCCTTGTCGACGTGTTTAAGGATGAGGATAACACACGGGTTGTCCTCTTCAGCGCCATGATAGGAGCGATCATCACCTTCACCCAATACTCCGGAGGGATGAAAGGCTTTATAAATTGGATCGTCGGAAAAGGAGTAGTCAAGACAAGAAAATCAGCTGGCTTACTTGCCTGGTTCCTGGGATTTATTATCTTTATTGAATCCAGCATATGTGTGCTTGTCTCAGGAGCAGTAACAAGACCCATCTTCGATAAGCTGAAAATTTCCCGGGAGAAGTTGAGCTATATTCTCGATTCGACTTCTGCGCCAAAATGTATACTCATCCCTTTAAACGCCTGGGGGGCATTTGTCATAGGTCTGCTTGCCACCCAGGGAGTCGAAAATCCTGTTAGAGTTTTGATCTCATCTATGCCCTTTAATTTTTATGCGATCCTCGCTTTACTCATAGTGTTGATCACAGTGTTAACAGAAAAAGATTTTGGCCCCATGAAAAAAGCAGAGCATAGGGTTAGAGTGGAAAACAAACTCCTTCGTGACGGAGCAGAACCCCTCATATCAACTGAAGTGGTACAGATGGAAGCAAAAGAAGGGATTCCTCCGCGCGCTTTAAATATGATTCTTCCTGTTGTTACCATGGTGGTTATGATGCCTGTCGTTCTTCTTATAACCGGGAAAGGGAATTTAATGGAAGGATCAGGTTCAGCTTCTGTCCTCTGGGCAGTTATTGCAGGGCTCGCAGTCGGTGCTATCGCTTACAGAGCCCAGGGAATAATGAAAGTAAAAGAGATTACCGATATTTTCATGAAGGGAGTGGGAGGCCTCATTCCCTTAGCAAGCTTGATGATCCTGGCTTTTGCCATCGGGGACATTTGCGATGCGCTTGGCACTGGCCCCTTTGTTGCTCAAGCAGCCAAATCCACTCTCAATCCAGGAATCATACCAACAGTCATTTTTCTCGTCTCCTGCTTCATCGCTTTCTCCACAGGAACCTCCTGGGGAACTTTTGCCATCATGATTCCCATAGCAGTCCCCATGATCAATATCATAGGTCTCCATCCGGGCTTAATCATCGCCGCTGTTCTTGGAGGAGGAGTATTCGGCGACCACTGCTCCCCTATTTCTGATACAACCATCATCGCTTCCATGGCTTCGGCGACTGATCATATCGACCATGTACGAACACAACTTCCCTATGCTTTAACGGCTGCAGGATTCTCTCTTCTTCTTTTTATCATTTTTGGCTTTGCTTTATGATTGTTGATTATCACATTCTGACAAAATAACAATTTGTGGGTTTGGTAGGTCAAGTACCTACAGAAGGAGGTTCACCCTCATGAAAAAACAATTTAAATCCGTTTTTATCGTTATTCTTTTCGTTTTATGGACAGCCCTCAGCAGTACTCTTCCGGGTGCTGTTGAGCCTCAATCTTCCTATTCTGAAGCTATAAAGGAGTTTGAAAAATTTGTGGAAGAACAGATGGCTTTGGACAAGGCTCCTGGACTTTCTGTGGGATTCAAGAAAGGTGATTTCATCTGGACAAAAGGCTTCGGCTTCTCTAACCTTGAAAATAAAGTTCCGGCCAAGGCCGCAACTTCTTACCGCCTTGCTTCCATAACCAAAACTATAACCGCAATCGCAGTACTCCAGTTAGTTGAGGCAGGAAAAATTGACCTCGATGCAGAGGTCCAAACCTATGTTCCCTACTTTCCTGAGAAGAAATGGCCGGTAACAGTGCGTCTTCTTCTGGGGCATATTGGAGGAATCAGCCACTATAAAAACTACGATGTGGAAGGGCATATCAAAGTGCACAAAAACACAAAAGAAGCCCTGGCAATTTTTCAAGATTTTGACCTAATCGCTGAACCTGGAACTAAATACAATTATTCAAGTTATGGGTTTAACCTCCTGGGCGCTGTTATTGAGGGAGCTTCGGGCCAATCCTACGGAGCTTACATTAAAAAACACATCTTCGACCCTCTCGGTATGGAAAATTCTCGTATGGACGATCCTGAGGACTTGATTTCGAACCGAGTCAGCGGATATCGCCTCATTAAAGGTGAAGTCAAGAATTCAGAATTTGTCAACGTCTCAAGCCGTTTTGCCGGAGGAGGCACTCGTTCCACCGTTGTCGACTTGCTCAGATATACCAAGGGAATAATCGAGGGAAAGCTCCTTAAGAGGCAGACATGGAAGCTTGTGTTTACATCCATGGCTACCCGCGAGGGGCGCTTTACAGGCTACGGCATGGGGTGGGGTGTTCGACCATGGAGAGGCCATTTCCGGGTAAGTCATGGCGGTTCCCAACCTGAAACAAGAACACATTTTCTAATCTTTCCCGAAGAAAATTTTTCTATCGCCGTTGCTTCGAACCTGGAAGGGCTCAATCTTACGCCTTATGTTAGAAGGCTGGCTGAGCTGATGCTCGAGGAAGATCTCGATAGCCTCGCATATGTATCCGATACGGCTGAACAGGTCATCTATGACAACTGCGCCCAGGTTTTCTCTTACGGAATGAGCAGTTTAGACTGGCATGGTACCCATATTTCGAATGATGAAACAGAATTGGCCGAGGCTTTCTCTTATTTTAATAAATATGTCGACAAAAAATCCTTAAAAAAGGATTTCAAGGAAACAAAAAAGAAGATCGAGGAAGGTCTTCATCCGGCCTCGAAACAAGCATTAATAAAAGTTGGGTCTTTCATGGCATATGCCCTGAAAGAAAGTCTTGGTGAAGAAAAACTCCAGATTTATTATCAAAGCGGTCCTCTAGCTTTTTTCAGTGATTATATAAAAATTAGCAAAAATTGGCCCTCCTCCAGAAAAAATTATAAATTTCCAAAAAGTCTCGTTAAATTAATCTCGGGCTGGGAAAAAGACTGGACAGTGACTTACACTGATTATGTCCGCAATCTATTGATCACAGTTAATACAGATTTTGATGAATTAGGCTCCAAATTGAAGAGAACTTTCTCTGGAGTAGATCTCTATCCGGACTTCAGCAGGGATATGGAAAGGGCTGGATATTATTACTTATGGAAAGATGAAATCCCAAATTCTCTTAAAATCTTCAACTTAAACCGTGAACTTTATCCTAATTCTCCTCTTCCATTAAGTAACCTTGCCGCAACATACATCTGGACAGGCAATGTCGAAGAAGCCCGGAAACTTTTCAAGGAAGCCTTTACCCTGAACCCTGATCATCCCAGTGTGAGCTTGAACGAGTTTCGCTATCTTGGAAGGCGTCTCGAGAACGCAAAAAAGATGAAAGAAATTTTTGCCCTGGCAGAAATTGCCCTGGAGCTTTACCCTAAGAATGCCGAGCTTCATAAAGAAATTGCAGATATTTATCTTGAAGCCGGGCAAAACGAGAAGGCTGGAATTTTCTATAAAAAAGCTCTGGAACTCGACCCTAAACTCGAGGAGGCTAAAAGGAAGCTTGAAGAGCTTGGGAAAGAAAAGAAAAACTTAACATGAGGAGGGAAATTATGAAAACAAGAAATATCTTCCTTAAGCATTTATTTATATTCATCTCTGGCTTTCTCTTATTGGGACAGCTAATAATTTTTCCCTGTACCGTGGCTGTGGTCTCAGGAAAAGCAACTCCGGACGGACGACCCTTGATGTGGAAAAATCGAGACACATCCGGTTTAGACAATAAAATGATCTATTTCAAAGGCGAAAAATATGCTTTTATCGGATTAATAGATGCCAGGGACAAAAAGACGGAAAATGTGTGGGCAGGAATTAACACAGAAGGATTTGCCATCATGAATTCTGCTTCAGGCGACTTATCTGAGGAACCAGAAGGCATGATAAATAACGGCCGTTTCATGAAACGCGCTCTCTCAGAATGCGCCAATGCTTTAGATTTTGAAAGCCTTCTGAACCGCACCAACGGGAATCGGAAAGTGGCCGCAAATTTCGGTATCATTGATGCTGAGGGAAATGCGTGTTTCTATGAAACCAGCAACTCGACATTTCATAAATTTGACACCAAAGATCCGAAGGTCGCGCCTCAAGGATATATCATTCGAACAAATTATGCCTTCACATCTCCGGTGAAAAATGGCGGCGGAGGCTATATCCGGTTTGAAAGAGCTTCAAGGCTGTTCCAAGCAGCCTCAGCAGAAGAACGCCTCGACTATAAGTTCATACTCCGGGAAGCAGCCAGAGACCTTGTGAACGAAAAACTCAACTCTTTTCCCCTTACAGACCCCAAGGTTTATGACTCAAGCTCACCCGTTTGCATCAACACAAACGATACAATCAACCGTAATTCCACAGTTTCAGTGGCTCTTTTTCATGGCGTCTCCGATCCTAAAAAGGCCCGCCTCGCCACCATGTGGATTCTTCTTGGCCAACCTGTCTGCTCGGTGGCGGTTCCGTTGTGGGCGAACGCAGCCTCAGTCCCGGAGTTGCTTTCAGGGCCTGAAACTGCTCCTTTAAATGATTTTTCAAGGGCATTGGCCTCTTATCTCTATCCAGATAAAAGAGGACACATGTCCCAGTATCTGAGCATATCCAGGTTAATCCATTATGGCGGAGAAGGAGTGCTGAGCAGGCTTTCTAAGATCGAAAATCAGGTTTTTGCTGAAACCGAGATGAAATTAAAAGAATGGGAAAAGAAGAAGCCAGCTCAACAAGATGTCGTTGATTTCGAAGAGAAAATAGCAGCGTGGGTCTACAAATCCTTAAAAAGCTCTTTTCCTGATGTAGATATCCCGGATTAAGATAAAGAATTTAAAAACGCCTGAATATAATCAAAAAGAATTATTTTACGGCGGGTTTCTCAACTACTCTCTCAGCAACTCTTTCTACCGGTTTCTCGGCGGCTTTTTCTGCGGCTGCTTCAGCGACTTTCCCCGAAGCTTTCTCGGCGGCCTCTTCAGACGGAAGAAGACCGAGTTCCTTTCTAATCTCCATATCAAGCTGAGCGGCTAACTCTTCGTTCTCCTTCAAGAGCCTTTTGACACTCTCTCTTCCCTGCCCGATTCGTTCTCCTTTATAAGAGTACCAGGTTCCAGCTTTCTCAATCAGTCCCGCATCTACCCCGCAGTCAACCAAATCCCCTTCTTTCGAGATTCCCTCACCAAAAATAATATCAAACTGAGCCAATCTGAAAGGAGGAGCCATTTTATTCTTAACAATTTTTACTTTCACTCTGTTGCCGGTGACTTTGTCTCCTTCCTTTAAGGTGGCGATTCTCCTGATATCAACCCTTAATGAAGAGTAAAACTTTAGGGCTCTTCCACCTGTCGTCGTCTCAGGACTGCCCAGAAAAAATCCGATTTTTTCTCTGATCTGGTTAACAAAGATAAAACATGTTTTTGAACGGCTGACTATGGCAGTCAGCTTTCTCAAGGCCTGGGACATAAGACGTGCTTGAAGACCCATATGGGCATCTCCCATCTCTCCTTCAAGCTCTGCCTTGGGCACAAGGGCAGCCACGGAGTCGACAACGATGACATCCACGGCCCCACTGCGGACAAGAACCTCGGCAATCTCCAAAGCCTGCTCTCCATAATCCGGTTGAGAGATGAGGAGACTGTCCACATCCACACCTATACTGGCTGCGTACTTCGGATCTAAGGCGTGTTCGGCATCAATAAAGGCAGCCTGGCCGCCCTGTTTCTGAGCTTCCGCAATGACATGAATTGCCAAAGTTGTCTTTCCTGTAGCCTCAGGGCCAAAAATCTCAACAACCCTTCCCCGGGGAAATCCGCCTATGCCTAAGCTTAAATCAAAAGATATGGAGCCGGTAGGGATTACAGGCACTTTAACTGCTGCATCTTTTTGCCCGAGCTTCATCACAGCTCCTTTGCCAAATTGCTTTTCTATCTGAGAAAGTGCGGCCTCAATTGCTCTATCTCTCGAGGTTTGCTTTTCTCCGGTTTCTTCTTCTTTCATTTTATCCTCCCCCAAGTAAATGGGTTCTTATCAATTTTATAAATATTCTTATTTTTTATCCTTTAATTTTAACTTATATTCAAAGATTATTAAATAGTTCTTCCTCTTCATAAGCTATTAACACAAGAGATTATTTACTGTAGTCATAAAATCCTTTTCCTGATTTCCGGCCAAGATAGCCAGCATCTACCATTTTTCTCAGCAACGGACAGGGTCTGTATTTCGAATCCTTAAAGCCCTCATGGAGGACTTCCATGATATCAAGACAGACATCCAGCCCTATAAGATCAGCCAGAGCCAAGGGCCCCATAGGATGGTTCATGCCCAGCTTCAACACTGTATCAATGGCTTCAGCTGTTCCTACTCCCTCCATCAGGGCATAAACAGCTTCATTGATCATGGGGATCAAAATTCGGTTTGAGATAAATCCCGGGAAATCATTCGCTTCTACAGGGACCTTTTCCATCTTCTCGGCAAGGATCTTCACCTCGTCGAATGTCTCCTGCGAAGTTGCCATCCCTTTGATCAGCTCCACCAATGCCATCAAGGGCACGGGATTCATGAAATGCATTCCCATAAATTGGGAAGGGCGACGGGTCAAAGCTCCAAGACGCGTTATGGAAATGGATGAAGTATTAGATGTCAGGATGACTGAAGGAGCAAGCAGCTTATCAAGCTCTAAGAGTATTTTCTTCTTTACCTCAAAATCTTCGAAGGCTGCCTCCACAGCAAAGTCAACCTCCCTGAATCCTGAAAGACTCGTGGTGGTCTTTATTCGAGATAATATTTTATCCTTGTCTTCTTCGATTTTTCCTTTCTCCGAAAGCTTCGTCAGACTCTTATCTATTATCTTCAAAGAGCGCTGAAGATAATCTTCTCCCACATCATTCAGGATGATTTCAAATCCTGAAGTGGCAGCAACTTGGGCGATACCCGTACCCATGGTTCCAGCACCAACGATTCCTATTTTTTTAATGGTCATCACCCCTCCTTGCTTATACCATTTCTACTGCCATGGCCACAGCATCCCCTCCACCCAAGCAGAGAGCGGCCACGCCTTTCTTGGATCCTCTGTGTTTTAGAGCGTAAATCAAAGTCGTTAAAATCCTGGCTCCTGAAGCTCCGATCGGATGGCCTAAGGCCACAGCTCCTCCATGAACATTGACCTTTTCTCTATCCAAACCCAACTCTTTAATCAATACTACTAACTGGGAAGAAAAGGCTTCGTTTATCTCGAAGAGGTCAACATCTTCAATCTTCCAGCCCACATTAGCCAGCAATCTCTCGATGGCTCCCTTGGGAGCATACATCGCCATGGAAGGCTCGACAGGGTTGGTTGTGGAGCCTAAAATCCGGGCCATAGGTTTTAGTTTCTTCTCTTTCACGGCATCCTCTGAAGCGACAACAACGGCCGCTGCTCCATCATTTAGACTAGACGCATTTCCGGCCGTAACTGTCCCATCCTTTTTAAAAGCGGGCCTGAGTTTTGCTAATTTTTCCAGCGCAGTATCTTCCCGGGGGCCTTCATCCACAGCGAAAAGCAGAGGCTCACCCTTTCTCTGGGGAATTTCCACAGGAACGATTTCATCTTTGAAATAACCTTTTTCGATAGCATGGATAGCTTTCCGATGGCTGCTCAAAGCATACTCGTCCTGCTCCTGGCGAGTAGCGCCAAATTTTTCGGCAATTACTTCTCCTGTCATGCCCATATGCTGGTCACCAAAAACACACCAAAGGCCATCAAGGATCATGGAATCCTTTATCTTCATGTCTCCAAACTTAACGCCTTCCCTTACTCCTCTGAGGAGATGCGGTGCCTGGCTCATGGCTTCCATTCCCCCAGCAACGATGATATTCTTCTCTTCGAGCCAGATGGATTGAGCAGCCAGGGCTACGGCCTTTAAAGCTGAGCCGCATACCTTGTTTACAGCAAAGCAACTCACAGTGTAGGGAATTCCACCTTTCACTGCTGCCTGTTTGGCAGGGGCCTGGCCTAATCCCCCTGAAACAACATTCCCCATGATCACTTCCTCAACATCTTCACCTGAAATCCCAGCTCTCTTTACAGCTTCTTTAATAGCAAAACCCCCCAGCTCAGGAGCTTTGAAATTCTTCAAAGACCCCAGAAAGTTGCCGATGGCTGTTCGAGCCGCACCGACAATAAAAACATCTCTTAATTCACACATTTATTAAGCCTTTTGGTTCAGAATTATATTAAAGCATCTCCACTTTTATCACAATTGAAAGAGGGTGTAAACCCGTCTTACATCCCCCCTAAAATGTGATTTTTAAGGATTGAAGATTTTGACCTTTTCCGCCAGGGAATAGGGAAGCTCAGCGGCTCAAATGAATTAGAAAGGAATAGTTAAAACAGGCTAAGAAAGACCGCGCGGCTACAGTAATAGATAAACTCTCCGCTCTCCTTAGTATTATGACCATTTTATTATTGATGCTCCCCAGGTCCAGCCTGCGCCAATAGCAGCAAAAAGGATGATATTACCTTTTTTTAATTTCCCTGCTCTATTTGCTTCATCAAGCAAAATGGGGATTGTTCCAGCGGAAGTATTCGCATATTTATCCATATTGGTCATTACTTTTTTAAATGGGAGTCCAAGGATTTCTGCGGTCTTTTTTAAAATCCCAATACCGGGTTGGTGAGGTATCATATAATCTATATCATTTACTGTTAATCCTGTATCATCTAAAACTTTCTTGATTGCCTTAGGAAGAACATTTATTGCTGTTTTATATACTTCTCTGCCATCCATTTGAAAGTAATGAAGTCCCTCGTTGACAGTTTTTGTGCTTGCCGGATTTTCTGAACCACCAGCTGGGACAGTAAATATGTATTTTCCTCTCCCATCTGAATATAATCTAAATGCTAGAAATCCCTCATTTTCATTGGCATGCGATAAAACTGCTGCTCCAGCTCCATCACCAAAAAATACACAATCCCGCTTTGTCCAATCTGTTATTTTTGAAAATACATCTGCTCCGATGACTAAGATATTGCTATACACACCACTCGAAATATATTGAGATGCGACAGACATTCCATAAAAAAAGCCAGAGCAAACTGCTGCAATATCAAATGCAACTGCATCATAGGCCTTAAGTTTATCTTGAACAATACAAGCAGTTGATGGACATGATCTGTCAGGCGTTGATGTGGCTACTATAATTAGGTCTATTTCATTTACCTTTAATTTTGCATTTTCGATAGCTTTTACTCCAGCTTTGCTGGCTAAATCACTTGTAGCCTGGTTTTCAGCAGCAATTCTTCGTTCTTTGATTCCAAGTATATTTTGTATCCATTCATCGTTTGTATCTATGATGCTTTCTAAATACTTATTTGTAATAATTTTCTCTGGTACATATGAACCAGTTCCAATTATTTTGACATTTCGAACCACCTGTTGCATAAAAAAGATCTCCTTTCTAGAATTTTACTCAGAAATATAAAAAAATATCATATTGTAATGACCCCTAAAAATCAAGACACTTATTATCATTTTTAGAGATAAAAGTTGACCCATCACTTAGAGATGAAGTCATAGAAAGGTACCGCCAGATTCGCTATCCTGATTTTGTGGCCTTTATCGTACCAGAGCTAACTCTTATCAAGGATCGGGAAGGAAAAATCGTCGGTATGGAGATATCCTATCCGATGGACCTTGCTGTCCAGCAGCTAAAATGGGCAGGAAAAAAATGCATAAACATTAGAATCTTTTTTACCCTCAGGATAAACCGGTTATTTCTCCATCATCCGTTATATCTATTTTCTCGGATGAAGGAGCCTTCGGCAAACCTGGCATTGTCATGACGTCTCCGCAATAAACAACCACAAAACCTGCTCCTGAACTGAGGGAAGCGTCGGTCACGATTAAAGTAAAATCTTCAGGTCTCCCCAGCGCTTCATCATCATCGGAGAGAGAGTATTGCGTTTTGGCAATACAAACAGGGAGGTTTCCAAATCCTTCTCTTTCAATTCTGAGCATTTTCCTTTTTATTTTCCCTTCCATTGCTACTGACGCCGCCCCATATATCTTCTTAGCAACAGCCTCTATCTTCTCCAGAAGTGTCATATCTAAAGGATAAAGGAACTGGAAGCGGCTCCCATCTTCCTCGATGGCTTTTAAAACTTCTTGCGCCAATTCACGTCCACCAATGCCTCCTTTGCCGTGAACCTCACTCAAAGCAACTCTAACCTTTTCTCTGCGGCATAAATCTAAGGCTTTTTTAATTTCTGCTTCAGTATCTGAAGGGAATCTATTTAAGGCGATGACAAAAGGAACCCCAAAAGTTCTGAGATTTTCCGCATGTTTTTGAAGGTTTTCAAAACCTTTCTCCACAGCTTCCACGTTTTCTTCATTTACTTTGTCCAGTTTAACTCCGCCGTGAAGCTTCAGAGCCCTGAGAGTTGCCACTAGCACGCAGGCATCAGGTGGAGGAATGTGACCTGTTCTGACCACAATATTAAAAAATTTCTCGGCTCCAAGGTCCGAGCCAAAGCCTGATTCGGTCACAACAAAATCAGCCAGCCGAAGCGCCATCCGGGTGGCAATAACGGAATTTGTACCATGGGCAATATTGGCAAAGGGGCCCCCATGAATTATTGCCGGCGTCCCCTCCAAAGTCTGGACGAGGTTTGGCTTAAGAGCATCTTTAAGCAGAGCAGCCATCGATCCCTCGGCTTTAAGCTCCCGAGCAAAAACAGGTTTTTTATCCGGTGAATACCCTATAAATATATTTCCAAGCCTTTCTTTTAAGTCTTTTAAATCCTCGGCAAGACATAAAATGGCCATAATTTCCGAGGCAGCTGTAATATCAAAACCTGTTTCCCGGGCTATTCCCCGAAGAGGGCCTCCGATACCGATCACAACTTCACGGAGTACTCGGTCATCCATGTCCATGACCCGCTTCCAGGAAATCCTTCGGCAGTCGAGCAGGCCGCAGGCTCCGTCAAAATGAAGGCGGTTATCCACCATGGCGGCCAAAAGGTTATGCGCTGCTGTTACAGCATGAATATCTCCAGTAAAATGGAGGTTTATTTCCTCACTGGGTGCAACCTGGGCATATCCTCCTCCAGTTGCTCCTCCTTTCATCCCGAACACAGGCCCGAGCGAAGGTTCTCTCAAGGCCACAGCCGCCTTCTTTCCCAATCCACTCAGAGCATCAGCCAGACCGATTGAAGTCGTTGTCTTGCCTTCCCCGGCTGGAGTGGGAGTCATGGCTGTCACCATGATTAGTTTTCCCTTTTTGCCTTCTCCCTTCAGAATTGCTTCCGGAGAAACTTTAGCTTTATACATACCGTATTTCTCCAGGTCTATCGTCTCAATTCCCAGTTTTTTGGCAATCTCCTCAATAGGCTTTATCTTCACTTTTTTTGCAATATCCATATCGTCAACCACTCTGACCTCCTTTCAATGAGTCTATAAAAAAAAGGGACAGGCTGCTTTTTGAAGAAGAAAGAGAATAATCTCTATCCGAGGACAGTGCATACTGAAAAAGTAGCCTGCCCCCTTTTTTTACTTTTTTTATAAAGAACATTTTACAAACTTACTTTCTTCCTTCTTTATCTCTCTTATTGAAATCTTGAAGCATTATATCATAATCTTCGATCATCCCCTCATCGGCAAAGCTGAGATAGCAATGATTCCCGGTTATGATGTGATCCAGAACCTGGGCTGCACAACATTTTTAGCATATTTATTCCTTCTATTTGATTATAACTCTTTGATAATGACTTATTTAGATGTTCCGTACGGCAGCCAAAATTCCGCCTTTATGTCCATAATAATGACAATAAGAAAACAAAGGATGAGTTTAGTTCTTAAGGATAAAGGACGAAGTTACATTCTCTATGAAAAGAAAGATTTTTGGATGTCTGTAATATATAAAGCGTCAGTTGCATCTCACATCTGATTTTAGGGGAATATTCCTCTCTCTTTGTAGACTGTCTCTAGCCTTGATATAGCAACAATATGGGCAGCTGTGCGCCAATCAACTTTATACTTTTCAGCCGTATCTCGGACTCGCTCATAAGCATCTACAATCATCTTTTGCAGTTTATAATCTACCTCATCAAGATCCCAAAACTCGCTACGTTTGTTCTGGAGCCACTCGAAATAACTCACAATTACTCCTCCTGAATTACAGAGTATGTCAGGTATCAGGTCAATCTTTTTACGTTGTAAAACTTTATCACCTTCTTGATCTGTTGGCCCATTGGCGCCTTCGGCAACGAGCTTAACATTCAACATCTCTGCTGTCTCAGCTGTAATTTGATTTTCCAAGGCGGCAGGTATAAATATATCAGCTTTAGTGCCAAAGAAAGTATCGTGATCAATCGGTTTTGCTTTTGGATAATCGAGTACGCCGCCGTGTTCCTCAACATAGTCTGCAAGGTCGTCAGGATCAATGCCTTCTTTATTAAGAATTACTCCTGTTACATCTTCAACAGCAATAAGCTTAGATGCATTTTTTTTCATCAAACGTGCCGCCCAAGAGCCCACATTTCCAAATCCTTGAACTGTATAAGTAGCACCCTTCAAGTTAAACCCATGATCTTCTGCCCATTTTTCGATGAGGAAAACTATACCCTGACCCGTTGCTTTATAACGTCCCTGGCTTCCACCTGCTTCGATGGGCTTGCCCGTAACGACATGAAGACAACGATTCCTCTCATTCGGGGTAACTGTTGATAAATAGGTGTCCAAAATCCAGGCCATGATCTTGGGGTTCGTATTCACGTCTGGTGCAGGAATATCATACTCAGGCCCGATATTGTTACCTAATGCAAATGTGAAGCGCCGGGTAATTTTCTCAAGCTCCTGGATACTATAATCTGCTGGGTCAAGCTGGAGCCCTCCTTTTGCACCGCCAAACGGGATATTAGCAATCGCTGTCTTCCAGGTCATCAAGGTTGAGAGTGCACGTACTTCGTCGATATCGACTGAGGGATGGAAACGCAATCCCCCTTTGAAAGGACCCAGTGCGTTGTTATGCTGCACCCGGTAACCTGTTAACATTTTAACCGTCCCACTATCCATTTTCACTGGAAAATGAACAACAAGCTCGTTCGTTGTCTCTGCCAATATCCTACAAATGTCCCGGTCAAAATGAACAACGTCTGCTGCTTTTTCAAGTTGATTGATGACATTTTCATAAAGATTAGTTTTTTTCCTTGTTAAAGCTTTGTAATATGCACAACGCCATACTCCGCTCTCTGGTTTTTGAATGGCGCAAATATCACGGAGTTCACAATGCCTGCATAATCCTCTGAACTCACTGCTTTCTTCAAGACCAGCTCTACCATGTTGGAAATACAACATTTTCCATTCCTTGGTTGTTTCAATACGGGTTAATCCTTCACTATCTTTTCTGCTCCGGTCGTTTTTTTTCATTGTTACCTCCTTTCTCAAAAATCTAAATAGCATATTTTGTGCCAATTATGTGATTTCATATTGAATGCGCCTGTATTTTGGAAGTGAGATAAAACTGGCTTTATAACCTATTGAAAAAGAAGGAGTTATTCGAAAGGGATATTCAAAATGAGCTTTAGACAGCCTTCATTGGCATATCAAGGAATACAAAGAGAACCGGGGAGACTTGTACCGGTGGGGAGAATCTCTCCTATGATAGAATTATAGGGAAGAGGCGGGTATTTTTATTTTTTTTAACTTTTCCCGCAAAGTTTTGCGGTCGATCCCGAGTATCTCTGCTGCTTTTGTTTTATTGTTACCGACACTTGCCAGTACGCTAACGATATATTCGGCCTCCACTGCAGCTAAAGTTCGATTGGGCGCGATTCCTCTAAGAGCTGAGAAACGCATGAGTGAAGGAAGGTCTGGAACATCTATAATATCTTCTTCAGACATGATAAGAAGTCGCTGGATTATATTCTCCAATTCTCTTGCGTTCCCAGGCCAGTAATAGCTCTTCAAAACTTGAAGGGCATTTTCAGAAAACCGTGGTATTGGTTTTCCAAGCTCTTTGGCAAATTTTATTGCAAAATGCTGGACTAACAAAAGGATGTCTTCCTCTCTTTCCCGAAGGGGAGGAATATCAATAGTAATTACATTTAGGCGGTAGTATAAATCTTCACGAAATAATCCTTTTTTTACAAGACTGAGTAAATCTTTGTTGGTTGCAGCAACAATCCTCACGTCCACTTTTTGTGGATGCCTTTCTCCAACCATAAAAACTTCTTTATCCTGGAGAACGCGGAGGAGTTTGACCTGCATCGATAGCCCTGTCTCACTTATTTCATCAAGAAAAATAGTTCCCCCTTCCGCAGTTTGAAAGAAGCCAGCCCTGCTTTCCGTTGCCCCGGTAAAAGCGCCCCTTACATACCCAAAAAGTTCACTTTCAAGTAATCCCTCTGGAATACCTCCGCAGTTTATTGGCACAAATGGAGCCGAAGTGCGTGGACTATTATAATGAATTGCTCTGGCCACAAGCTCTTTTCCTGTTCCACTCGCTCCAGTTATAAGAATTGTGGCCGAACTCGATGCTGCCTTCTTGATAGCATTCAAAACTTTGTGCATGGCCTTCGATTCACCGATAAGACCATGACTAATGGAAGGGAGCTTACCAATTTTCTTTTGAGCAGCTTTGCGCACATGCAAGTTATCGAGGGCATGTTTGACAGCAGAAAAAAGTTCCTCATCTGTAAAAGGTTTGGCGAGATATTCCTCAGCTCCGGATTTGACTGCTTCGATTGCACCCTCAATCGAAGGGTAACCCGTGATCATCATCACTTCAGTATCCCTGAAGTTCTCCTGGATATGCCTCACGAGACTAAGGCCATCAACTTCGGGCATTTTAAGGTCTGTTATAACTAAGTCCATAGGTGTAGACTCAAGAATTTTAATCGCCTCAACCGCCCCGAGTGCAACAACAACATTATAGCCCTTAAATTCCAGGTTTCTTTGTAGCACTTCAAGAGTATCAGGAGAGTCATCTACGACAAGAATATTTTCTTTTTTTGAAGAATTTTTCATTTCAAGCTCTCTCCTTTTCGCCCTTTGGCTCAGCGATGGGAAGCTGAATTTCGAATTTTGTACCTCGACCAACCTTGCTATCAACGTTTATAGAGCCACTGTGAGAAGTGACTATTCCGTGCACCACGGGCAACCCCAGACCTGTTCCTTACCCAACATCCTTTGTTGTAAAGAACGGAAGGAATATTTGCCTCACAACTTTATCACTCATGCCTACGCCTGTATCTTCTACTGTGAGTGAGATAAATCTATCAGAAGCATTTGTTCTTATCGTCAGTTTTCCTCCATCCGGCATTGCCTGTATTGCGTTAACTACAATATTTACCAATACCTGGGTCATCTGAGCTTGATCGGCAATGACCTCTGGGAGGTTCGGAGAAAGTGAACGTACTACTTTTATCCCTTCCTTAACACATCTAGATTCAAGAAAATAGAGCCCTTCTTCAATAACCTGGTTTAGACTAACTCTGGTCTTCTGAGGGGGCATCTGTCGAGCAAACAACATGAGCTTTTTGACAACTTCTCTGGCGTGCAGGGATGCTTTCGTTATTTTTTCAATGTCCAGTATTGCCTTTTCTGAGAGTTCTGGATATTTCTTTATAAGCTGAGCAAATCCGAGGATGCTCCCAATAGGTTCATTCAGCTCATGGGCTACCCCTGCGCTCAGCTGACCGATAGTTGCCAGTCGATCAGCATGCCGGAGTTGATCTTGGAGCCTCTCCTTATCCTCCTCGGTCTGTTTTCGTTCAACGATAAGCGCCACTTCTCTAGCAATAGCCTCAATCAGACTTCGTTCCTCTCTAAGAAAAGGTCCTTCGTCAAGTTCGGGCTTCTTCTCCAAATAAACAACCTCGACAACTCCTCGTTGCTCCTCATTTATAACGATATTGGCTACCTGACGCTGCCCGCCTTCTCGGAAATTGCGAGCAGAGTAAGCATATCCATTCAAAATAATCCTGGCAGAAGCAATCTCCGGGTATAACCAAGCAGGAGGAAGAAGTTTCACAATACCTTCCAAAATTTCTTCTAGAGATATTCCGGGTCGCTCAACAAGCTTTGCTAAACTGTATAAGCAGGTTAATTCCTTGACCCGCTCACGCAAAGCATGCTCGCTCTCTTTGATTGTTTTATCTACCTTTTTCTGTTCAGTTATATTGCGGGCAATCATTGAGGCACCTATTATCTTGCCGGCAGCATCCCTTATAGGAGATATAGTCAAGGAGACATCGATTTGCTTACCGTCTTTTCTCAGGCGCACAGTTTCATAGTTATTGATGCGGTCTCCATGCTTGATTTTCTTAAGAATCTGCAGCACATCATCAGGACGGTCTTGTGGGGCTAGGACAGATATGGAGCGGCCTGAAATTTCCTTCGAAGTGTAACCATAGATTCTCTCCGCTCCCGAGTTCCAGCTAGTGATGATACCATCCAAAGTCTTGCCTATGATTGCATCATCTGATGATTCTACAATAGCTGCAAGTTGGGAGCTTGTTTTTTCTAGAGTGCGGAAGTTTTGAGATAATTTAGAACGGTGAGATGCTTTTTTGTTTGTTTTTTCGGTATTTTTTTCTGTCATTTCAGGCAAGTGGCTCTCGCAGCTAATAGATAATGAGTAAATTATATTTCATAGAATTATCTTAGGCGAGAATCTCATCAATTTTGAGATTGTCCCTTTCATTTAGAAATAAGTCTAACATACATTATTTAGCCAATTCAAATCAGTGTATTCATTTAGTACGTTTGTTACCCAACTAGGGATTTTAAGTTCCTTTTGTCTTTTTTCCCCAAAATGTTCAAACCTGATTCTTCTTTCTCTCGTGATCTCTCTTACTGAAATCTTGAAACATTATATCATAATCTTCAATCAGCCCCTCATCGGCAAAGCTGAAATAGCAGTTATTACCGATTATTATGTGATCCAGCACCTTTAGCTGCATAACATTCGCCGCAAAAACAAGTTCTTTTGTGATCTCTCTGTCACTCACAGAAGGCTCGGGGTCGCCGGAGGGATGATTATGCACAAAAATCAACGATGAAGCGTCCCATCTCAAAGCCTTTTTCATTATTTCCCTGGGATAAACAGCGCTTGAGTCCACCGTTCCTTCAAAAACAGTCTCCTCTTCCAGTATCTGGTTTTTCGCATCCAAAAAGAGGACCTTAAATTTTTCTTTTCTTAAATCCCTGAGCGCATGATAAAGATAATCAAACACTTCTTTGGAGGAGTGACAATAGGGCCTGCTCATCATTCTTTCCTTAAGAAAGCGGCGTGAAACCTCCTGAATGAGCTTGAGGCCAAAAATATTATGAGAGCCGATTCCCTTTATCTTCTGGAGCTCATCAAAAGGAGCCCCCAGGACTCCTCTTAACGATTGGAATATTTTCAGAGCTTCCTTCGCCTGTTGTTTACAATCCCTGCGGGGAGTTCCCAGAATCAAGAGAAGCTCCACGATCTCGTAGTCAAGAAATCCCTTGAGTCCGCCCTTTAAGAATTTTTCTCTGAGTCTCCATCTATGTCCTTGCTCCTTTGGCGAGCTTCGATTTTTTCTTCTCTCAGAATGGTCCATAATACCCAATGCCAGTATAACTAACACATATGACGAAAAAGAGAGAAAAAGTTTCGCAGGTTGGGAAGGTTTATTTTTTCTTGACAGATAAAAACCGAAGCTTGTGGAGCCTATCGACTTCCTTTATTTTTAACCTCAAGATATAAATAAGGACGACTATCGCTATCCACATCCAGGCCACAAAAACGTAAATGCCTGTTTGCTCTTTAATATTCTGGGGAGAAGGGATAATTTTCTCTTGAACATCTTTAGCCTGAATTTTCTCTTCCTGTTCTTCTTGCCTGACCTGCTGGGCAAAGTTATACTCCAGGATAAAAAAAGATAGAAAGAAGATAACCACCAAGAACATACCCATAAATCTTTTCTTTCTTAACCTCATAATAGACTCCAGATCGTCATGACCACAGCATATGCTATAACCGCTAAAGCGATGATGGTTATAATCCTACCTTTCCTTTCTGCAGGTTTATTATCAAGAAGAGGCAGAAAAAAGAACAGAATGCCTCCCATTAACATCAAGAAGACAGCAAGGGTATCTCCGTTCAGGAATAAAATCTTGGCCGGGAAGATTTTCAGAGTCTGGAACAGGAAAAGAAAATACCATTCGGGTTTTATCCCCTCAGGGGCAGCGGCCATCAAATCAGCTGCTTTATCCAGAGAAGGGGGGAAAAAGATGGCCAGGGAGAAAAGAATACCCAGGAGCAAAAGCCAGACAACCATTTCCCGGAAGACAAAGTTTGGCCAGAAAGGAATCTCCCTCACCTTTTCCTTCTTGCCTTCGGCAGCAAGAGGAAGGCTCATTCCCTGTTTCTGGATGAGATAGATATGAACACCCAGAAAGATAAATATAAAGACTGGGAGGATACTAACATGAAAACCAAAAAAGCGGGTCAGGGTGTCTCCCGTAACATCTTCCCCTCCTCGAAGCAATTTAGTAACCCAAACTCCAACTAGAGGGATAGAGCTAGGAATATCTGTCCCCACTTTGGTAGCTGAGAGAGAAAGGTCATCCCAGGGCAGAAGATACCCAGTAAAGCCAAACGCCAAGGAAACAGCAAGAAGAAAGACCCCGCTCATCCAGGTGAGTTCCCTTGGTTTCCGATATGACTTGGCCAGCCAGGTGCTGAGAAGATGAATAAAAACAAAGGCAATCATAAAAGAAGCAGCCCAACTGTGGACTGACCGGATAATCCAGCCTAGAGGAACTTCGGTCATTATCCGGGCAACACTCTCATTGGCTCCTCCCAGCGTGGGCTTATAATAAAAAACGAGCATAAATCCTGTGATGACCTGAATGGTGAAAAAGAGCAGGATGGCGCTTCCTGTGTAATACCAGATTGAATGTTTGTGCTGGGGAACGGTCTTTTCTTTCAAGAATTTGGTTATGTTTGAAAACCCAAAACGCTCATCAAGCCAGAATTGAATTCCAGTTTTCATTAGTCTTCCACTCTTTCCTCGCCTTCTCTCTTGATGATTAAGTCTTCCCCTTCAATAGAAACTACAAGACGACGAAGCGGTTTGGGAGGAGGCCCGCCTATGTTTCGACCATTCTCATCATACCAGCCATCATGACAGGCACAGAAAAACTTCCTCTGGTCCGCAAGATAGCTGACATTGCAATCCAGGTGAGTGCAAACACCGACAAAAGCCAAATAGGAACCATCATCCTTCTTTTTTAAAATGCCAGGCTTGGTTCCCCACAAAAAATTTTTAACAGAATTAGGCTCCATATCCCTAAAGTCTGCAAAAGGCAAAATAACCTGATCCGGCTCCCTCGTAGGTGGAAAAACAAACTTTATGACAGGATACAGAAAGGAAGCCAGCAAAGCTCCCAGCCAGCCTCCGAGAAGACCGTTTAAAAATTGCCGGCGAGTGAAAAGTGAATGTTTAAGCTTCATCGTCTAAATCTAAAAATTCGTTTAATCTTTTCAACAACCAGTTTTCTCCTCAAAGCCTCAATGCCATCTGCAGGCCTTACCTCTTTTGGACAGACCTCGTTACACTTAAAAATTGTATCGCATCCCCATACTCCACCTTCGGTGTTAACGTCTGATAAATTCGAGAAAGGCCTTTTATCCCTGGGGTCTTTGACGAACCGATAAAGCTTGGCCAGGGCAGCCGCCCCCAGGTATCTTTCATCCCTTGAAACGACCGGGCAGACACTGTAACAACATCCGCACATGATGCAGTTGATGTACTGGAATATCTTTTCCATCTCCTTCTCTTCTATTCTATGACCTTCCTCCTGGATTTTCTTATCAGGGTAAAGGTAGGGTTTGATTTTGGAAAGAGCTTCCCAGAAGGGTTCCATATCCACCACTAAATCTTTCTGGATTTCCAGATTGGGCAGGGGTTCTATGACAATTAGGGAAGATTCGAGCGCTTGAAGCTCTATGCGGCAGGCTAAATCAAAATTTCCATTAAACACCATGGCGCACGATCCGCATATAGCTTCTCGACAGCTATACCTGAAAGCAAGGGTCGAATCCTGCTCATTCCGGATTTCCATCAAGGCTTCCAGGAGTGATTTCTTCTCCTTTGTTTCTAAGAAAAAGTCCTGAAAGTACGGGTGCTCGTCCTCTAAGGGATCATACCTGAAGATCTTAAAAAGATATTCCATCTCAGTATTTTCTTGCTTCTGGCTCGTATTTACTTATATTTACTCCTGCATAACTAATCTGGGGCTTGCCTTCCTTCCAGGTGACCAGAGTATGCTTGAGCCAGTCCTTATCATTACGCTCTTTGAAGTCAAGGCGATAATGGGAGCCTCTGGTTTCCTCTCTGTTTAAAGCACCCAGGGTTATGACCTCTGCTAAATCCAGCATGGAATCAAACTCAATGAGATTCACAAGCTCCTGGCTGTAGCGGAGGCATTTTCCAGAAAGATAAACTCGCTCGTAGTCTTCTTTGAGCTCAGAGATCTTCGCCAGGGCTTCCGTTAAATCCTTCTTTTTTCTGAAAATCCCGACTCTCTCACTCATGACAACTTTCAACCTGTCCAACAGACGATGGACTCTCTCTCCAGAGTTCCTCTTCTCCCACTCCTCAATTCTTGCCTTCACTTCCAATGCTTCCTCGAGGAGAATCTTTTCATCGCTGTCTGTTCCCTCACTCCCTTTGGCATAAACCGAAGCTTCATCCCCAGAAATTTTTCCAAAAACTACCGTATCCAGAAGGGAATTCCCCCCGAGGCGGTTAGCGCCGTGAACACCTACACAAGCACATTCTCCTGCAGCAAAGAATCCTTCCACACGCGATGCACATTTCTCATTGACATCAATCCCACCCATCGAATAATGCTGGGCCGGCTGGATGGGTATGGGCGTGTCAACCGGGTCAATTCCGGCAAAATTGATACAAATTTCTCGGATTCCAGGTAGTCTTTTTTTAATTTTTTCTTCTCCTATATGCCTTAAATCGAGGTGAACATACTGGTTATCAAAACCGTTTCCCTTATCGACCTCTGTCTTGATAGCTCGGGCGACGATGTCTCTAGGGGCAAGTTCCATGGCTGAAGGAGCATAATCGGTCATGAATCTTTTATCCTTATTATTGATCAGATAACCTCCTTCTCCCCGCGCTCCTTCAGTAATCAAAATATTTTTGCCAAGAAGAGATGTGGGATGAAACTGGACAAATTCCATGTCTTTTAGAGGAACACCGGCTTTGTAAGCTATCCCTATGCCGCTTCCATGATTGATATAAGCATTAGTAGTCCTTGAATAGACTCTCCCGTAGCCACCGGTTGTAAAAATAACAGCTCTGGCTTTTACAGGCATTATTTGACCTGTAGCTAGATCATAGACGACAACTCCCAGACACTTTCCATCCTTTACTACGAGTTTAGTCACCAGCCATTCATTATAATATTTGACCTGCTTTCTTATGGACTGTTCGAAAAGAGTATGAAGGATGACCAGTCCTGTCCTGTCAGCTGCATAGCATGTCCGGGGAAATCCAGCACCACCGAAAGGTCTTTGGGCAATAACTCCGCCAGGAAAACGGCTGAAAGGGACACCCAAATACTCAAGTTCATAAATTGTTGAAATTGCCTTCTGGCACATCATCTCCGCAATATCCTGATCAGCAAGATAATCACTCCCCTTGATAGTGTCAAAAGCATGCCTCTCCCAGTTGTCATCTCTTCCATCCGGGCTGTTTCCCAGGGCAGCATTTATCCCTCCCTGGGCAGCAACAGAGTGGGAGCGAAGAGGATGGACTTTGGAAATAACGGCAACCTTAAGGTGAGGATCGGAGGATAATGCTGCGGCTAATCCTGCCAATCCCCCCCCAACGACAAGGATGTCCTGACTTATCATTCAGTAATTCCTGGTAAAGTAAAGGGCAAGCAAAAGAGTGCTCAAAACAAGACTGAGTAAAGTAGAGACCCAGAAAAGCAGCTTCTCTTTCCTCAGCCCTAGATCCATTGCAACCGTTCTAAGGCCATAAAAAGCATGAAAGACTACAGAAATAATAAGCAGGGTGTCTATAAAGGGATTGGTGTGAAGAACAAGAGCCCAATCTGGCTTTTGTTCTTTCGTCATCAAAAAGAAAGATGTTAAAAACTTAATGCCAATGAGGAGGATAAGCAGGAGACCGCTGATGCGATGGAAAACCCAAACAAACATTGAATGACCTCCTTGCTTTGAAGATATATTAGATTAAAGACTAAGGGAATTGTCAAGAAAAAGGGGACTCTGTAACGAAAATTGGATTAAATAATTATTTTTGATGCTCTTGATCAGAGAAGAGATCGTAAATTTTCATCTTGTAACCTAAAATTCTTTCTGTTATCCCTAGAGAGCGGGCAGCCTTGCTTTTAACTTTGCCGCTTTCTAAAAGTGCCTTCTTTATTTCTCTAATCTCCACATGCTTGACTTTATCTTTTAAGGAAAGTCCTTCTTGGGTTAATTCTTCCTCTTTCTTATCTTTTAGGAATATGGGTAAGTCGACAGAGGTAATAACGCTTCCTTCACAAAAGACAATGGCTCTCTCTATTATATTCTCCAGCTCTCTTATGTTTCCTGGGAAAGAGTATTTAAGGAGAAAGTTCATAGCTTCTGCTGAAATTTCCTTGATTTCCTTCCCCTCTCTCTCGTTGTATTTTCTGATAAAATGATCAACCAAAGGAGGAATATCTTCCTTTCTTTCCTGGAGAGGAGGGACATGAATATGGATGACATTCAGCCGGTAATAAAGGTCGGGTCTGAATTTTTCTTCTTTCATCAATTTCTCTAAATTCTTGTTTGTAGCTGCTATAATTCTTACATCCGATTTTAAAGGTTGGGAAGACCCGAGGCGATAAAATTCTTTCTCCTGAAGGAAGCGTAAGAGCTTGACCTGTAGCTGAGAGGGAAGATCTCCTATTTCGTCCAGAAAAATGGTCCCTCCTGATGCAGCCTCGAACTTTCCTGTTTTCCTCTCAAAAGCGCCAGTAAACGAGCCCTTCTCTGCTCCAAAAAGCTCACTTTCAATCAATGTTTCAGGAAGAGAAGGAATGTTGACCACCAAATAGGGTCCTTTCTTTCTTTTAGAAGAAAAATGAATTGTCTTGGCTACAAAGTCTTTTCCGGTCCCAGTTTCTCCTGAAATCAAGACAGTAGCATCACTCTTCGAAGCTTTTGAAACCAGGAGTGCAACACCTTCCATCTTTGATGAGGAGAATACAAAGTTCTTTGAGCTGAATTTATCTTCCAGAGAATTTTGAAGGATTGATATTTCTTTCTTCAGCTTCAGTCTTTCCAGTGCCCTCGCTATGACCAACAGAAATTTACCAAAATCTATGGGCTTGATGATATAATCGTAGGCTCCCTTCTTTATGGCCTCCACAGCGTTTTCTATATTGCCAAAAGCAGTGACCACAATAGGAGTAATAAGAGGATTCTTTTCCAAAATACCTTGAATGACGCTTATCCCTGTCTCCCCGTCGAGCTTGTAATCAACGATCGCAATATCTATTGGATGAACATCAATCATATTGAGGGCTTCCTTCCCTGATGCTGATTCAAAAACAGTATAGTCCTCTTGTTCAAGATTTTCCTTGATCAATCTTCTCTGAAGAGAATCATCCTCCACAATCAAAATGTTTGCTTTGCTCATCTCAGCCTCCTGGAATCTGGAGAAGAAAAGTCGTACCCTGTCCTATCTTGCTCTGGACTTCGATCTTACCCTCATGGGCCTCAACTATTTTTTTGGTCAGGTAGAGACCGATACCCAACCCTTTCTTTTTTCTAGAGAAGAAAGGTTCAAAAATATGTTGCTTGTCTTCTTCAGCTATCCCCCCTCCCGAATCTTCGATCTTTATAATCGCCGTTTTTTTCTTTTGCTGTGCTTTAATGGAAATCACACCGCCGCTACTGGCTTCAATAGAGTTACTAAGGAGGTTATGCAAGGCCTGACTCATCAAACCCTTATCCGCTTTCAGATCTATCACTGAAGATTCCAAGTAGCGTATTTCCACTTCTGCTTTATCTGATTCCTTGACGAGCGACTCACGAACAGATGATACCATCTCTTCAAGGGGGAACGTTTCTTTGCTTAATTTTAGAGGTCTCAAAGAGGAGGCAAACTGGTCAATGATTCTAGAAATTTTCTGGATCTCTTCCTTCCCCTCGCCAACCTCTTGTTGAAGGTAAAGTGGAGCTTTTTTTTTAAGAAGCTCAAAAATAAGAGAAAGACTGTTCAAGGGATTTTTAATCTCATGGGCAACACCTGAAGTGAAAGCAGAAATCTCCCGGTACCGTTCTTTTTCTTTTTTTTCTTCTTCTGCCTCTCTTTTTTTCTCCAGATAATGCCTCTGAAGCTGGTATAGACCTAAGAAAAAAATGATGCCACTAACTGAAATAAGCCCAAAAATAAAAAAGAAATTTCGTCGCGAATAGACAATCATTTCTTCTAAGCTCTTCAGAGAATAGCCTAGGTAAAGAAAATATGCTTTTCCTTCTTGGGCAGAAAAGGGAGAAAAATAGTTAAATATTTTCCCCGCAGGGGAATCTATTATCCAAGATTCTTCATCTTTTATGGATTGAAGAGAAAGAGGAAGGTACGCTTCAAACTGAGAACTCCAGCTTAAAATTTCCTTTTTTTCATTAAGCAGGGCCATGTAATAAATGTTTTCTTTTCTGGAATAGGACTCGAAGATCTCATCCGCTGAATAATTCTCCCTTAAAAAGTAAGATATATTGACTTTTAAAATTTCAGCCGTAGCTTGAAGCTGTTCCTTGACTAAATCTTCTGTTTTATTTTTAATATACGCCCTATTCAAAGATGAGAGAACAAAAAAAATTACAATTATCCCTATAAAAGGAAGGGAAAAAAAGAGAAGAAAATTCTTGCTTCTCAAAATCCTTTGCCTTTTCTTCTCTCTTTGAGCTTCATACCGCCTCCCCTCCAAGCCGGGAAGCCATGCTTGTCCCTGAGAATAATAATTTCTCCCCTGAATCGCATTTGGCGTGCAATAATATTTTGACTTCCTTCTTTTGAATAGAGGGAACCGACCACTTCAAGTTCTTCCCCTTTATGAAAATCGTGCGTGAAAAATCGGACCGGACTGATCTCCACAATAAACTTCTGATGAGTCTTTTTCTCCTCAAGCCTAATAATTAAGAAGGGAGAGGAGTCTTTATAGCGAGGCTCCATGATTATCTCTTGAATTGTCCCTTTGATCTTCTTTTCTGTATCAACATTATAAAAATGAAGAGGCTTCTGGGGCTCTTGGTCAGAGGAAAAGCTCCAAAATCCCAAAAGGTAGACCATTATAAAAAGGCTTAATCCTTTCTTCATTTCTTTCCTCCAAAAAACATATTCCATTCTATGCCTGCTGAGAAGAAATTGCCTTGCCAATCAAAGAAAGGATCATTTGAATTGTTATCAACGAATACATAGGATAGAAAAAGAGAGAACCTGGGAAAATTCTTTTCCAACCTTGTTTCAAATGTTCTTCTTCTATCTTCCCTTGTCACTCCTAAGGGTTCCTCTTCTAAATTCATACTCTCAATTCCAGGAAATTCTTTATTAGCCATAGTATAACCTATTTTGAGCTCAATGTTCCAAGGGATCAACAACGTAATCTGGGCGCCACGCTGATAACTTGTCCAAGCAAATCTATCGTAAGAAGGATTTTCCACCATGTAAAACTCTTCGACAGAAGTAAAAGGATTTTCTCCTGAAAGATACCACTGTTTCATGCCTGAAATATTGAAGCCCACGTTACCGCCAATGCCCTGGGCAATTAAACCAGTGAAGGAAAGAATCTGAATGTTTTGTCCTTCAAATTGAGTCCTGGGAACGAAGAGATAAGATCTTCTCCCTGAGTGATGGCCCCCGCTATCCTCAACCAGAATAACTTCTTGGGAGGAATAGGGATGGAGAAAGCACTTTAGACCCCAGTTTATTTCTGATTTCATTGTCGTCTTTGTCTGGAAGTATTTATCGAAAGAGATAGACAAGCCGTGGCTAACAAAGTCGAAAAGCGAATATCTAAAACTCCTGTAATCCAAGCTATAGTTTGACTTCAAAATCGATGTTTGGCTGAGATAAGTCTTAAAAGCTGCCAGGAAATTAATAGAGAGAGAGTTGAAATCCGCATAATCAGATCGATAGAAAACTCCCTGACCTATTAAAGAAAAATAAAAAGCTGCCTTATCGCTAACCGGATGAAGATAATCCAAGCCGACATCCTGAATATAATAGGAAAGGCTAGGGTTCTCAAAAAGGTAGGAATAGCTCCCCTCTGTAAAGACAGAAATCTTTGAAAAATCTTTATCAATATGAAAACCTAGGTGAGATAATTTATCTCGTGCAGGATACCTGTTCTGAAAAATGTTATCAGCCATATTCTGAAAGAAAGAAAACGAAAAGCTATCCCCCTTTAAGCTTACACTCAGAAACAATATCGAAAAAAGGTAAATACTAAGCTTTCTCATCCCTTGCTCCTTTTCCCTCTCTGGAAGAGGAGAGGAAACCTCTCCTCGTCAGTTCAGCGCCTACCATACTTTGAAGCTTTGCCTTTGCAAGCACGGGCACCGAAAATGCCGCTGCCAGAATTAGCCATATTATGCCGGAATGAAGCTTTGTTCCAGCCTTTTCCGCTGTAGTACCTGTTTCTGTATTCAAGCTGGTTGGAAGAAGAAGCATTTTTTTGCCCGTTCTTGTATCCAGTTCCATCCTGCGGCCTTGTCCAATCAGGGTCCTGGCAATTTGGGATTCCGTCAGTGTCATGATCTCGAGCAAAATCGGAGATTCCGTCGCCATCCTCATCGACAAACAAGGTTCGCTTCCTTATACGCTCTTGAGCTTTCGTCTGGGCTTCACTGCGAACTTCTTTGCGAACAGTTGCTTGAGATTTTTCCTGAGCAAAAGCAAAACCTAAACCCAGGATCAATAATGATCCTACGAGAGCAAATGCTCTTTTCATAATCATTTTAACCTCCTTTCAATTTATTAGACAATCATAAAAGCAATAAACGTGCCAATATCTAATTTATTGGATACAAATAAGTTATAAAAAATGCGGTCAAATGAACTCCGACATAATTGTAGGATTAACAACAAAATTGTGGGAAAAAAGAATGAATTTTCTTCCTTTCTCAATTTTAAACACCTTTTCTTACTCCCCTCTTTCCGTTCTCTTCAGAATGTGATAAAAAGAAAATTATAAAAGAGCAGGGCTGGATTTAAGCTTTTTATTGTTTTTGCGGAAGAGAAATGAGAATTTTACGTCTAAATAATGAGAATTAAAAAATAAAATAAAAGGAGGAAAGGATGTCCAAGAATTATTACATTTTTACATTTTGTATTCTGATCATGCTGGCCATCTCCCTGAGCGCCCAAGAGGTAAATGTAACAGGAGACTGGGAAATGACAATCACTACTCCTCGAGGGGAGAGGACCCAGGACGTCAACTTTAAGCAAGAAGGCGAAAAACTAACTGTAACTATGCAGGGCCGACGTGGCGAAGTCACGGCGGAAGGCACTGTAAAAGGAAACGAAATCGAATGGACCATAACTCGCTCAACTCCCAGAGGAGAATTCACGATGACTTATACAGGAAAAATCGAAGGAGATACGATGTCGGGCGAGGTTCAAATGGGTGATTTCGGCTCCGGCGAATGGAACGCAAAGAAAAAATAGCGCTTGCCTCTAAAGATATTACATCTTATAGAAAAAATATCCAGATTTCTCTTATACCCACGAGCCTGATTTATTCATAAAAGCTTATTCTTTCTGTATACAAGCTTATCCTTTTTCATACTGGTGTATATAATTCTTTATAGATTCCTTCATATAGCTTAAAATAAGAAACGAAAAAAGAGTATTTTTGTTTATAAGATTAAACGGAAGATTTTTTTCTTTCCTCCGTCTAAATTATGCACGGAGGTAAAGAAAAATTGAAAGTGGATGGAAGAGAAAGAGCTAGTCCGGCAGAGCAAAGAAGGCAATGAAAAGGCTTTTGC
>Ga0209986_10000956_pt1 | contig 28345 bp, 25 predicted proteins | sample BlataG_FD_183168 | JGI IMG/M metagenome (GOLD analysis project Ga0209986, IMG submission 183168) | Deep subsurface microbial communities from Black Sea to uncover new lineages of life (NeLLi) - Black_00105 metaG (SPAdes) (version 2) | ecosystem: Environmental > Aquatic > Marine > Oceanic >...
TGGCCGAGGCCCGCCGGGAGTCCAAACCGGCCTAGCGATGTTCCCTTGTTTCTGCGTCGGTGTCTTTGGCATTCTTTAACCTCCTACCCTCTCGCTCACAACTGCGACTCCTGGCGTCTGCTCAGCTCTGCTTTATAAGGCGTTCAACGAGAAAGCCAGCCGGCAGCACTTCGTCCAGTAGAGCCATCATATCCGATTGCATCCCTTCTATTATATGGGAATAGGTATCCATTGTAAAAGCTACCGAGGCATGCCCTAGTGCTTCAGAGATAACTTTTGGTTTCGCACCACGAAGGAGGCTTTCTCTGGCAGCCTAGCGTAATAGAAGGCAGGCCTCCGACGTTCCTAGGCTATCCAATCCACACCCAGGACGATATGGCTACCCTCGCAGGGACAGAAGGCGACCTAGCAGCGTTCGGAAACTTCATGGTTGGGTATCGTATCCTCGATCACACGAGCAATATGAGCGTTCAGCGCCTGGTCGAACTCTACGCCGAAGCAGGATTAATCGGGTTCAAAGTTCACAAGAGAGTCGGCGGATATTGCATCCGACCAGCCAACAAGAGCATCGTCCTGCTAACCGAGCACGCATAGTGAGGACATAGCTGACGAATATGGGACTCCCTACTGCGCTTGGGGAATCACTATGGTCTTTTGGGGATACGATAAGAACCACAAAAGGCTTAAATATCGCTGCCCGTTAGCTTGTGGCAAAAAGGGTTGCACTTGGCTAGATAAATGCTCAAAATCTTCCTATGGGCAGGTAGTGAAGATAAGGTTAAAGGACAATTATCGCAGATTTATCCAAGTGCCAAGGCATACAAAAGAGTTTAGGCAAAGATATAACCATCGCACCTCGATAGAGAGGATATTCTCAAGGTTAAAGAAAGACGGGGATGGTAAGTTAGTTAATCACCGGATGAGGGGATTAGATAAGATAACCTTGAATTGCTTGCTGAGTGTTTGGGTTATGCAGACCCAATCGTTAGCGAAGACATATTGATAAATATTCCGCGCAATCTAATTCATCAAGTCTAACCGATATGTGGCATCAAATGATGCTATCTTCTATGTTCATCTTATGATTGACAAAACGTAGGATTAATGTATAATTTATATAGGATTAATGTAGGATGTTAACTTTAAAACAATGGAGACTGCGTAGATTTCTAACCCAAGCGGAACTTGCTTCGAAATCACGAGTATGTCGCGACACAGTTAACCAAGTAGAGAGAAGAAAACAAAAGCCTGCAATTCGAACAATGCGGAATTTAGCTCGAGCATTAGAAGTAAAACCAAGCGAAATAAGATTTTCTAAAAAATAAGCAGTCAAATTTTAGACTATGAAATAAAAAATGTTGGAGGTACAATGATAACAACTGAAACTAAGACGAGTCTTACAAATAAGTCAGGCTATCGTCATATGACAGAGAAGATCGTTGTTGACAATTTAGAAGAGCTTATTTGGGATGCTATACCTAAGAAAAGTGGATATACGTACCCAATAATAATGCGCGAGGTTGATTGTCATCGAGGCAGAGCTGACATAGTCTGTGCGGTTATACGCAAAAATAATGTAGATTATTCTACACTAAAACATCTTGGCCTCTCTCTTTCACAGCCAGCTAAGGCAGAGATGTTGTCATGGCTTGATAAAATTCCACCTCACTCGGAGGAATATATAAGTCAAGTAACTGGATTAGTAGAAAAGACAATTCGTAAGCATTTACGCGAGTTGTTAGAATTGGGACTTGTTGAACGCGATTCTATTGGCGAATTGTTCTTAGGTAAGAATTTCAAGCTACCAGACATAGAAATCTGGGCTTTTGAAGTAAAGCTACATGATTGGAAAAGAGCCTTTTATCAGGCTTTAAGGTATAGAGGTTTTTCGCACCGTATAATCGTTGTAATGCCAGCTGAAAACTTAAAGATACCAACTAAAAATATTAACTTGTTCAGAGAAATGAATGTTGGACTTATGTCAATAGATCAACACGGCAAATTAGAATTCATAGAAAAACCACTGAGGGAGGAACCATCTTCAAAAAAGCACTACCTGTATGCTTTAGGTCAAGTTATTTCAGAATTCTGTAGATTATATCCTGATTATCGATACAAGAGTAAGGCACATGCTGTCCCACAATTGAAAGGATTATTTAGTCAGGATCTATTTCATATCAGGTAATTATTATATGTTAACACGATTGCGGAAGTTAGATATAGCTGTTTCCCATTGTTGAAGGTGATGGTCTCCCGTATATACATTGAAAGACATCATCCTACTAAGGTTATTATAAATCGTCTGTGCGTTAGAAATCATCCCCATACATATATTGAGATTATTTTGAACTGTCCCGCCTGTAACTGATGTAATAAGTACTTGGAGAACTAGCCAGTGGTGCAATGTACTTTCATCCATTGCCCAGGGAGCGTTCGAAGGGTTGGCAACTGTATTAAATACCGCATCATACGTAGTACCGGACATGATTGAATTCAATTGTCCTCGTCTGTGGATTATGTCCATTTCATCTAATAATATGGAATTCATAAGTAGTTGGGAACTGTAACGTGGTCTTGCTTGTCTCTTTGGTGTTGATGGCAAGAATCTGCCCATTGTAAATTGTCTTAAGTTGCTGAACCATCCAGTTCCTATAGCCTTTGCGCCAACAGTACATAATAATGTGCCAACAAAATCGCTATATCCACAAATAACTTCATATGAGTTTATTTCTGCCAAAACGTATACTAAGTATAAAAGATTCTCGAGGGCATTTGGGTCAAACCTTGCTTGGTATTGGGAGTCATCACGATGCACAATTAGATAGAACCCCGCAGATGGCATAATAGATATATCATCTAGAAAAGAATTGAAATTACTAGGTGAAGAAAGGCAAGCTTCTGAGATAATCAATGAAATCAACAAAGGCGGTAGAGCCAAATTTGTACTACTTAGCTCTTGATGGTAGCGTATTGACTCATTTGCCAATGATAAAGATATATTACAATCAGCACTTCCAAAACTATCAATTTCTATGCTTGGAGAAAGAAGCCTGTCTATATTTAAAGTCAGTTGATAATCTAAAGTCTCTTGAACAGAAGTGCGAAGATTAGCTGAGTCATTAAAATAAGATCGTGTTAATGTTCTCCAGTATGGATAGTGTTGAAGACGGTGGTCTTTTGTGCCAGCCAGTACAGTAGTATAAAACTGAGGGTCAAACAGCATTATCGAGTTTGGAAATCTCGTTTTATAGCCGTGTGTGTCCACGTGCATTGAATGTGGAAATTCATCTTTTGGACTCCAAATTACACCATCTATGGAACCATCACTCATACCTCGTATTATTTTGTCCGATTTACCCCAACCAGCTTGAGCATAAACAGTCATTGTTACTCACCTACATCAATCATATAGATCGGAGTCGATTTATTAATTCACTACAGGAATTATAACGTAAGTGTGGTTGTTTAGATAATATACGTAGTGCTATCTCATCCAAGCTATCAGGAATTTCTGATCGGATTAAACTTGGTCTTCGCGGATTTAGTCTTAGAGTATTGGAGATAATTTCTTCTCTATTCCTGCAATTACATGTAAATGGATTGATACTTGTAGATGATTCATACAATACTACTCCCAAAGAGAATAGATCGGACCGAAAATCAAGAGAACGTCTTGCCTCATAAATAAGCTGTTCTGGAGAATGATAACCTAATGTACCCATGATATAGGGAGTTGGAGTTAAAGATATGTCACCCAAATCAAAAACGAGACCCATATCAAGTAGTACGAAGCGACCTGTATCATTTCTCAACATTATATTTCCAGGTTTAATATCTCGATGAATCCTTTTTATTTGCCAAAGGTTGTCTATAGCTGTAGCAATATCACACCCAAGACACTTTATTTCGTCAATAGTCAACGCACCACGCTCATTCAACAGCGTTTTTAGATCTTTTCCATTGATCTTTTCTTCTGTATAGTATAGTAACTGCTGCCCATTAATTACTATAGGTGTAAGTCTAATAGGACCTAACTTCACCAGCGTTGGGGTGTCAATTTGTTCCATCGTGCTTATTTCGCGTAAGGCACGAGAGGTTACTTCGCTTAACCCGTATGCAACTTGTGTAGCAGATTGCCCGTTACCACTTGCTGATTCTTCAACAAGAAGAAATTTTATCACATGAGGTTCCCCTTCTATTTCACAAGAAAAGACTGTTTTTTGCCCACCTTGTGCTAAGAACTGGACATTTTGAAGATCCGGTGATATCCTAGCTACATCTTCTGCACTTATTTGAGGAGCAGGCATCTTATCGCCTCTTAAAAACAAGAATAAACATTTAGAAAGTAGTCGTGGTTCCGAAGCCAGACCAAATTATCACCGTAATAAAGAGTATTGGTTGTCATGTAAGTGATATTATGCTCTGCTAGAAAAGAAGTCAATTTAGCTTGGGGTGAAATATTTTTTTACTATTCAGTTTAGTCGTGAGGTTTAGCTTTGGCAGGAGTTTCGCACATCCCTATAAGACACCTGACCAAAGCAACGCTGCTCCATAGAGATTGTTTATTCTCTCAGCCTCAACTTATTCCTCTCTTGTAAAGAAAAGAGATTTCATTACAGGAGAGGTTAGCTGAGGGATTCCTTGCCGAGCCTATCCTGAGCGGGACGAGATTCTTCGGTCGCGGAGTTTATCCTGAGCTGTATCAGATTCCTCGCTACACTCAGAATGACAAGGATCAAAAGGTCCACGGTCAGAATGACAATTGGGAGTTGCTAAACGCTCCGCTCTATACGAACCTGGCTCAAGTCAGGAATGCCCAGAGCGTTAAGCTGATAACCTTTGACGTAAGGTTTAACCAAGATATGATTAATACCAAACCATAAGGGCAGGCAGGGGGCTTCGTCCACTATCTTCTGCTCAGCTTGCTGATACATAGCTAGGCGAGTAAATCCTTCGCTATCGCTCAGGACTGTGTCTGGCTCAAGGGCAGCTTGAACCGGCAAGCCGTTCAGTTCAGAAGTGCTACAGCCAGAGATATTATTCTCACTTGCAGTATAGAAAAGGTTATCCAGGAAATTGTGGGGGTCGAAATAGTCAGACTACCCAGCCAAGCATAAACATCTCGTTTTTTACTGACCCTAGCGTCGGGCTCGTAGGCACAAATTTATGGGACGGGCCTAAAGGCCGAGTCCCAACCCCATACAGGACTGGTTCGAATCTCAATGGGAGACATAAGGCTGAGACCCCATGCCTCCCAAGATCACCCCTACATTATGTGATACACAGAAGCAAACCTACATTAATCCTCAGGTCCCATAAACAGCGGCAAACTGGACAAAGTCGAATATGTCTATATCACCATCATCGTCGAAGTCGCCAGCGGCGTTGTAGTTGTCATCTCCTAGCTCCGAGCCATAAGCAGCGGCAAAGTTGACAAAGTCGAATATGTCAATATCGTCATCGCCATCGAAATCGCCTTTGCGGCCTGCTTCAGCTTCGGTAGTGAAATCACACAGAGGCCCCTCAGTTGTCGCCCCATGATTATCTGCAGCCACTATCTGCCAGTAGTACTTGGTGTTGTTGTTTAGCGTCCCCGGGTCATAGGTGGTTGTTGACTGGTCATTGGAGACCAGGGTTGCTGGGTTTGTGATGCCGAAGTAGACGTCATAGGTTACTATATCTCCGGGGTCAGGGTCGCCGCCAGTCCAGCTCAAATTGGCACTTACGGAAACCCCTATGGCGTGATTTGCTGGTGAGGGCCCAGAGGGGGTATTCGGCGCACTATTGCCACTAGTAACATGCAGAGTTACCGGTACTATCTTGGGGTTCTCATCAGGGTCGTTGCTTAATATTACTATATTGGCAGTGTAAGTGCTACCGAGCCCGGTGGTATCTATGGTGACGGTTATGGAATCAGTGGGGTCGCCCGGGGCTACCGAGCCTGAGGTGGGGTTTTCGCTAAGCCAGAGGCAATCTTCGGCTGCTCCTCCAGTGGTGAAATCCCACAAGGGGCCAGTGGTGGATGCGGCCTGATTGTCAGTAGCCACTATCCTCCAATAATACTTGGTGTTGTTGTTTAGAGTCCCCGGGTCATAGGTTGTTGGTGACTGGTCATTGGAGACCAGAGCTGGGCTCGCACCAGTGCCAAAGTAAACATCGTAGGTCACTGTATCCCCAGCGTCGGGGTCCCCACCTGTCCAGCTCAAATCAGCACCCACGGAAACTCCGGTGGCATGGTTCGCTGGCGAGGGATTCGACGGCGTATTCGGTGGATTATTTCCCCCATCAGTCACGTATCTGCGCAGCACCACATCGTCAATAAAGACTCCGTAATCAGTAGTCATATAATTGCTCCCGAATATAAAGGCTATCCAGACCTCAGGTTCCCCGCAAAGGTTGCCCAAAGTGTAGACATCGGTGAGGTCGAAAGACATGTCTACCCAGCCACCACTGTTTCCAGTCCAACCCTGGCCATAGAAACTACTTCCATCAATTGACGCCAGCCTCCCAAGGTAATCATACTGATACTCCGAATCCAACCAGTAATAGAAATTCAGCTCAGCATCGGAGGCGTCAGTCAGGCTGAATGGTCCGTAAACCATCCAGGCTTCCATGTTATTGGGGTAATTGGCTGGCGGATTGACTCCTGCTGTTCCACCTTTGGCACAGAAAGCGCTATATGAACCACTATAGGACCGATAGTCATCCTTGCCCCAATAGGCATCGGTGAGACCTCCATTATCAAAAACACTCCAACCAGTGCCAGGAAATATCCCTTCAAAGCCGTCAGTCATTATGTTCTGCCAGCCGTTCCCAGCCTCTGCGCTATTCTCTGGCTTAATTGGAGTGCCTTCTAGCGGAACTTCGAGCACCATGCTGGCTGGCTGTGAAAGTAGCTTCTCACTCCCTGCTGTAGCAGTCATTCCCGTCGTTTCCACATCACTAATATCGTAAGAAAGGGTAGCATCACCAACATTGCCTATATTTAGAATGTAGTCCTGGGTTGTGTCCGGCGCTAGCGTCTTCTCGAAGCTGGTGGGAGAAACCGTGATATCAGGCTCTCCCGCTGCTCCAGATGTCACCCTTGCCCTGAGGCAGGCATTGTAGTCCTGGGTAGCAATATCAGTCCACGATTCGCCATCCCCGTGCCTGTAAAAGGACTTCCCAGTCTGTATAGTGGGGTCAACTATGGTAGTTTCCCCTTGGATGTACTGACATTCCATAGGTATGGGGTACTTGTAGTCTGGGGTGGTCATTTTAACGGCAACAATAAATGACTCGTCATTGGTCAGCGAGACAGGTGAGCTAAGCGGTATAGAGTAATAGCCAAACTCATCACAGGTCCCTGTCTGAGAAGCAGCCTGATTCTGAAGGCCATCTGAAATATTTCCATCGCGGTAAACATAAATTTGATACTGGGCATTGTTGCTGGTGGTCCAGAAGTCCACATGGGTGAGGCTGCCGTCCTGGCTTGAGGTAAAAATGTTGGCCATCCAACCAGTATAATCGTCCCAATTACCGAAGCCACCTACCTGGCCAGCTTCATCCCAGTAATACAGCGTCTCATTGGCGTCGTAATCCTTGTAGTCGAAGGAGGCTACCTCACACATACCAGCCGAGCCGTAGCAGAGATAGAAATAGCCGCTATTTCCCCAGCCAGTGCCCCAGCTATTCTTGACGATCCAGGCGCCAGAGCCACCACCTGCCGGATGCTCTATGCTGTCATCCCAGCCGATAATACAGACAAGATGATTGACTTCATTTTGAGGGCAATCAGGCCAGTAGTAAATGCTTCCAGCATGCATATGGGCGCCATCATCAGCAGCATATGACATGGCCAGCGGTCCATGGTTATAAACGGCATCTTTTATCGGCGCAACCACTCCAGGTGAGGTAGCCGGGTCAGCTATCATGCGGTAATCCGTAATCATCTTGACACTGTCGCATTCGTCGTCGCAGGCTTCGGCATCAATAGTACCTGTGTTGTATGGCTGGCAGGCTTCCAGCCTGGTACCTTTCTTGGTCAATGTGTCCCCAGCCAGCCAGGACCAGCCACCTCCCATACAACGATTGCCGATCAAATAGGCCCAGGCTGGGTCGGTGCAACAAATCAGGTTCTGCTCGGAGAAATCACAGCTAGTGCTCTCCTCGATGAGCACCCTTGATTCTACAGCAGCCAGCGGGCCATGGACCCAGCAAGTTCCACAGGGATTCTGGTCCTTTATCGAGGTCACCTTATTCGTATCTCTCCAGTCGAAGCTGTCGAGGAGAATACCAAACCCCTTCGGCCTCTCCACAGGGATTTCAGCCAAGTGGCTCAAATCCATAGGCGGGGGGATATAGCCATAGAAAGCTTCTGGTGGATTTTCCCAGAACTTCAAGAAGGCAGGATTAATAGGAGCCAATTGGCCTGGTTCTGCAGCCTGAGCAGGTGAATCACCTATGCCCACAAGAGGCATTAAGGCAATAGCAACAAGAATAACCAGAGAACAAATTATCTTAAGCTTTTTGCCTCGATTAGAAATCATGGTTTTACTCCTTCTCTTTATCAGGTTATCGGAATTGCTATGACGCAATTTGCAGTATAGATTTTGGGGTAAGCTCAGTCAATAGGAAAATAGTCCCAGCTTCACAGCTATGAGCTTGCTGACCAAAGTAACACTGCTCCACAGAGATTGTTTATTCCCTCAGCCTCAACTTATTCCTCTCTTGTAAGGAAAAGAGACTTCATTACAGGAGAGGTTAGCTGCGGGATTCCTTGCCGAGCCTATTCTGAGCGGGACGAGATTCTTCGCTTTGCGTAGAATGACAATTGGGAGTTGCTAAACGCTCCGCTCTATACGAACCTGGCTCAAGTCAGGAATGCCCAGAGCGTTAAGCTGATAACCTTTGACGTAAGGTTTAACCAAGATGTGATTGATACCAAACCATAAGGGCAAGCAGGGAGCTTCGTCCACTATCTTCTGCTCAGCTTGCTGATACATAGATAAGCGAGTAGATCCTTCGCTATCGCTCAGGACTGTGTCTGGCTCAATGGCAGCTTGGTCAAGCAAGCTATCTACCCCAGGATTGCTATAGCCAAAGATATTGTTTTCACTTCCAGTATAGAAAAGGTTATCCAGGAAATTGTGGGGGTCGGGGTAATCAGCTACCCAGCCAAGGATAAACATCTCGTCCCTCTCTTGCTTCAAGTTATAAAGAAAACCCTCTGGCTCTAGTTGCCTCACCGACACCTCAACTCCAAGATTCTCCCGCCATTCCTCAATGATGGCTCCCAGATAATCTGGAATATTATTGCCATAGCCGGAAACGGTGAGAGCAATCGGTGGTAAATTGGAAACATCTCCATACTTTGAGGCGGCAATGAGCTCTTTTGCCTTCCCCACATCGTAGTTAAGCCCTTGCAACTCTTCGTTATAGCCAGGCATGCCTGGAGGTAGAATCCCCTTAGCTTCAGCCAACATGCCCCTCAATATCAACCTAGCAATGCGCTCCTTATCCACAGCGTGGCAAAAGGCGCGGCGGATGTTGACATCGTCAAAGGGAAGCTTGGTGGTGTCAAAGCCAATATAATAAAGGCTGAGCTCAGGCGTTACGGCTAATTCCCGATGGAATGGGCTAGCCTCATCCCCAACCAGGTCAATATAGTGTCTAAAAACAGGTGCGACATCAATCTCGCCTTTTTCATACATAGCCATAGGCATACCAGATAGAAGATGAAAAATGACCTGCTTTACCTTAGCCTGTTGACCATAATAAACCTGGCTACGCTCCAAAATCAAAAGTTGTCCTTGTTCCCATTCCCTTAGCCTAAAAGGACCAGTTCCATTTGGCTCATACCACCAGTTCTTCCCGGATTCCACATTGGTGCTATCAACCACAAAGGCAGTAGGATATGTCAGCTTGCACAGGAAATAAGCCTTGGGCGCATCGATAGTGACTTCGAGAGTGTAATCATCAAGAACTCTGATTCCTGAAATTTCCTCCGCTCTGCCTGCCAGCATGTCCTTAGCGCCAACGATGTCACCCAGATAAGTGGCTGCCGTCTGAGAGCTGGTGGCCGGGTCACAGGCTCGCTCCCAGGAGTATTTGAAATCGGCAGCCTTAACCTCCCTGCCATCATGAAACTTTACCCCATGGCGAAGGTAAAAGGTGTATGTTCTACCATCCTCGCTTTTCTGCCACCGCTCAGCGATGTCAAGCACTACCTCCAATTCATCATCGAGGCGAACTAAACCACTGAAGATTTGCATCACATAGGCATGAGAGGTCATTTCGCTGGAAATCGCCGGGTCAAGCGTTATGGGACCAATATCCCAAAGGTTAAGAGTGCCTTGACTGGAAGATAATTCACCAGGCTGGCAGCCAACCGAGGGCAAAAGCAATAAGGCACAAATAAGCAGGGGTAATAATACAAATTGCCAGATTCTTTTCATTTCTAGAATAAATTCTTGGCCTTCAGGCTCCAATAGCTTTTATCACAGACAATAATATGGTCCAGGATGTCAATGCCCAGGATTTCTCCGGTTTTGGTAATGGCCATCTTTGGATTCAAAGGTGGAGGTTCTGCTTCTTCTAATTTAACCAACCTTATAGTGCAGGTAAATCTCCTTGTATTTTCTGTGCCACAGCGAGGGCCATGAATGCTTCGTCATAGCTTATGCTTACGCCGTCATCGTAATTAGCCTTATTACGCTCTCTTCTTAGCCGATCCAAGCTAACCCCAATTTGCTAAGCAGTAAGATTTTTATGCCTTTTCATCTGGTTTATTACTTGTCTATGTATGTTATCTGATTTGAACTGGGTTCCCTGACTTTGAAGAATTCCTCTCACTGCACCAAATACGGCATAGTAAGCACGGCTAACCGCAGAACGCCAGTACTCCTCACTTCTTTGGGAAAGCAAATAGTTAGCCACGTTCAAATAAAAAAGCCAGTTAAAGCTCATCTTGTTTTTCCTTGGATTTCAACAGTTATGTTAAGTTGGTTGCGTGTCTTTGGCAAGACCTTCAGAAACCATGCCTCGTCTAGCTTGCCTAAAAGGTCAATCGCTTCTTCGGTCGACCCCATGGCTTTTACCACCACAAATAGTTCCTCAAACTTACCCTCTGGATCCCGGTCTAGATCAAGAGAAAGCTTTGTCTCATAACCAAAAATGTCTCTGATATGCTCTGGCGCTTCTGATAAGATGGGGGTTAGGAATTTATGACGAGGCAGAAAGGCAAGTAGCGGCAAAATTTGCTCCTCCGTTATTGAGAAGGTATTCAAAATTTTCCGTATCTCAGGGCTGAGAGGCAGCCAAAAATCTGCGTTGAAGTCTTGATAAGCTTTTTCAAACTCTTTCTGAGCCTTCGCATCCTTTAATAGTCGCGGTGTGGAAACAAACTGCATTTTCCTTTACTTCTTTTGCGATGCTAAAAGCGAGAACAATAATAGACTACCTAATGCCAGCCAGCCTACGGCTTCTCTGTGCTCCTTTTTCAATTTAAGGCTAGCAAGTTTCCTAGCAACTTCCGATATTGTAGCAGTGATATCCCCACGGTCTATGTATACTAGCCCCTCCTCTGGAAAACCTGAGACTAAAATCCCTTGGTCAATAACAGCGAGAGTTTGCTTACCTCGGCCTCCTTCATTGAGCTCTTGGTTTACCCAATCCATATGTGAACCCAATGAAGTGGCAAATACTACCATACCCTGAGCATTCCTCAAATGCGCAGATATTCTTGCTGGCAGAGGTTGATGGGGGTTCCAAAGCCTGTCCAGAACAAAAGCTTCCATCTCTAGTCGGGAAACTTGCTCCGCTAAAGTGTAAACAGCTGCCAGCTCCCTTGGTGACACACTATGACTTATGTAGACTTTAAATGACATACTATTTCAAGCATAGCACAATTACTTATAACCTCAAAGCCTTGCATAATGTATTCTCAGGCTTGTTGGCTTGAACCCCCACAACTATGCTTTCTACCTTTCTTTTTGCCTCCTCAATAATTTGGCATCTCTGCTCCCGAATCTCAAAACAAAATCTTGGCCTTCAAGCTTAAGAAACTTCTATCACAGACAATAATGTGGTCCAGGACTTCAATGCCTATGACTTCGCCAGCCTCGGCAAGCTGCTTAGTCAGTTCAATCTCTTGGCTAGTGGCTGAAGCTAGTAGCTAAATGGGATTAACCTCTAGGATGGGGTATCATCCTCGAAGGGAAAACAGCGTTTACATGGATTCGAGTGGCAGGTGAACTATTTTCGCCCACGGAATGACTTGTATAGCATTCCATGGGCATACAACCTCACAGACAAAGCAGCAAGTGCAGTCCTGCGGGTAGGCTGGGTAAGCCTTTCCGTGCTTCATCCTTATGGCATCGGACGGGCATGCCCTCACGCATGCTCCACACCCATCACATCTATAAGGATCTATGGATTTTATGGGCATTCCATCACTCACCGGGCTTCAGTATGGGCATTGGGATATCCTCTGTCCAGAACCTTATCTCTCCATCCTCCATCTTGGCAACAACCCACTTCATCCAGTTCTCATCGTCTCTCTCGGGATAGTCTGTCCTTAGGTGAGCACCCCTGCTTTCCGTCCTCATTAGTGCCGCTTTGGCAACCAGATACATATAATCAAGGATGTTTCTATTGCCGTTTGCCATCATCAGCTCGTGTGTGTCCCTGGCCATGAGTCTAGGCAGGTTCTCCTTCTTAATCCCCTCTATCTCCTCAACCGCCTTGTCCAGATTCTCTTTGTTGCGCGTTCCTGGTCCTAAGCCCTGCTCAAAGATTCTCCTGATCTTCCTCCGTAGTTGAAGATATGTGACTCCGTCTTTGACCCTCAACGGACCGTATATCAATGACTTAAGCCTGTCAATCTGGTCACCATGCACCTCAGGCGCAGACACTTCCCCCGCGTATCTGACAGCACCATCAGCGGCGATCCAGCCCGTGATCAGCGCACCTGTGATGCCCTGAACGGATGAGTACATCCTCTCGGTTACGCTTCCAGCCGCGAAAAGGCCAGGGATGCTGGTCTCCATGTTCTTGTTCACCTTTAGACCTCCCCCTTGACCACTGCCGTAAAAGGATATTTGATTTAATACCAAGTCCTTTGGAATCTCATATCCGGCAGCTGCCAGAGCCCTCGTAGCATAGGGGGCTATGTCCATCAAGTCCAAAAAATCTCCTGCAGAACCTCTTCTGTAGCTAGCATATACGCCTCTTCCCTCCTTTATTGCCTTAATGGCAGGCAAAACCGATTTCCCTCTAACATACTTCTTATCCTTGTCTGCCAGGTACCTTATCTCCTTCCCATCTTTATCAACGGTTTGTTGCAATCCATGATCGATTTTTCCTATTTCTGCATTGCATACAGAACCATGTGCAGGTTTAACTTGGAAAGCAATCTGTTCCATTTTCCTCATTTCGGCTCCAGCTCTGAAGGCCATCCCTTGGCCGTCCCCGGTTATGCTCCCGTCGTATTCGGAGTATGGCACCTGGATAGTCCAATTGCCTGTGGCCAGAACCACTGCTTTCGCCTTGAAGACGTGGAATTCACCTGATCGGACATCGAATCCAACCGTTCCCACCACGCTTCCCTTCGTCGAGTGCTTGCCATCAGAGGTCAGGAGCTCGCATGCCGTTATCCTGTCCATGATCTTAACGCCAACCCGCTCGGCTTCCGTCCTCACAGTCCCCATGAGTCCTGGCCCACCACCCTTAAAGCAGATGCCTGGAACCCCTTGATAAAAGGATCCTCTAAATTTCTCCCCTCTTTTAAGATACTCAACGCCCCACCTCTCGATGCTTTTCGATATGATATCACGAGCTCTCCTTACTATCATAGCAACCATTTCTTGATCATCTATGTACTCGCTTCTGCGTATCGCTGTCTTTACGGCTTCATCCAAGTCAGTTTCGAGCGGATAATGGTTATAGTCACCTCCAATGAACACGCTAGCGCCGCTTCTCCCCGCCATCGCCTTGCAAGCTAATATCACGTCGACACCAAGCTCCTTCGCCCTTATCGCCGCGGTCAAACCAGCTATCCCACCGCCAACCACAAGAACGTCTGTCGAAAGAATGTGCGTTATCTCTTTAGCCATTTCAAGCCCTCTCTACCTTCTACTTCTCTTGCGCACATATGTCACCTTTGAGTACGCTGGTTGCCCGCCACACATTTTCGACTCACTCATCTATCCGATTGTATGGTTTTATCATTAATATCAATATCACAGGAACAATGCTAATGCCAGCAAAGGCAAGCCATATTGGATGATAGCTCTCGAAAGTGTCATAAGTCAACCCAGCAAGGAAAGGACCCATGACTCCACCAACTGCTGCTACCCCCGCCATTATCCCAAGCAGCTTACCGAAAGAAGCTATCCCAAAATACTCCCTTACTACAGCTCCCCTCAAACCCATAGCTCCGAAGGACAAGGGGAAAAAGATAAGGAAAGGAAAAATAAGCCACGTTGTCTGAACATAAGAGAAAACTAAAATCCCTGCCCCAGTAAGTGAATATGCTCCAGCCATGACATACCTTTTATCAAAGATATCGCCAAGCCAGCCAAAACCAAGCCTTCCAATAATGCTGAGCAACGGAATAGAGGTTGCCACAAGAGCGGCCCTCAGCCTGGATATATCCAGGCTGCTAAGGTAAGGCATAACGTGAGTGATGACTGCTGTGACAGTTATTATCCGTATTGTCTCCGCAATACTTAAATGCCAGAAGTTTCTGCTCTTAAGTGCCTCCTTAAAACCAATTTCCTTATCCTGACTTTCAGGAGTTAAGACTTGCTCAGTCGATGTCTCTCCGTCAGGAAGATAGCCATATTGCTCTGGCTTATGACGGATGATAAATGATAAAGGGATTCCAAGCAACCACATTCCCAATCCGAAAATAATCAAGGTGGTTCGCCACTGATAAAGATTAATGAGCCGAACTATAACTGGAATAAGTATTCCGCCAGCGCCAAATCCACAGGACATGATTCCAAGTGCCCTTCCTATATTCCTCTTAAACCAGTTGGCCACCGCTGCCATTAGCACTGTGCTGAAGCAAGCACTCAAGCCCAAAGCGAGAAGAATAAAAGCACCATAGAACATGGTGAGGGAATTTGCCTGACTGAGAAAGATAAGTCCGAAGCCCATTGTAAGTGTTCCACAGAATATTAACTTTCTTGGACCAAAACGATCGACAAGGAAACCCGCAACAGGAGCAAGTATTCCTACCTCTAAGCCACGGAGGGAAGCAGCGATTGAGATTTGAGTATAGCTCCAGCCAGTTTCCTTCGCTATCGGCTCAAAGAAAGCTGTGAACCCATAGATTATAGTACCACCTACATAGAAGGCGATAAGGAAGCAGGCAAATACTACCCACCAACCATAAAAAACTTTGGTCATACCTAGTTTGAAATAACTTAGAAGTGAACTTATATATCCTCAAAAGTAAGGCCAGTGCCGTTTCCCGCTGGTTGCCCGCCATACGTCTAGCGAATTCGTTTGCTGGAGTGATAGGATACCTAGAAAAAAAGCTGCCTCTCAGAAAGCATTTCACTCATTCCAAATTCACCAAAAGCTACTCCAAGCCCAATAACCGACCTGGCTCGTCTTTAAGCATATAATGCAGCGCACGCTCTTCGATGCCTTCATCCAAAAGCATACCAATGAAGAGTCTCAGACCTTCCGGAGGAGCTGGGATGCGTAGCTGCCCACAGTCCGAGCTAATAACAACATTTCTATACCCAACTCCATCAATAAGGTCGGCCACTCCTTTGGGAGAAATCAAGTACCTGTTTTCCATGCTGTATAATACAACGTGCTCTATCGTGGCTCCCATCTTAATAAGTTCCTTCTGCTCCTCGATGGACCACTCCCATAGCTCAGAAAAGGCAACATGGGTGATTATTATCTTATCTATTCCCATCCTACTCGCCTCGCTAACCAAAAGCTTTATCTCGTCTTTAGCCAAGTGAGAGGTTGCTAGAGCAACATCCGCTTCTTTTACCACCTTAAGAACCTGCTTCGTTTCGGACGTAAGCTGACCTCTCTCATCTAGTATTGAAATTCCTTTTATAGGTAATTTTGCTGTGGCAGAAGTTTGTTTCATGTGTCTATATTCTGGCGCTCCAAAGATATCTATATGGTGTTGTGCCCACTGTGTGGGCATCCACACAATCTTTGCGCCCAAACGGAGAGCAACCTCCACAGCGTATGGATTTATTCCCCCTACATACTGGTTAAGAACTACTCCTCCGTAAACAGCGAGGTCTGGTACCACTTTGTCTACCAGAGTCGCACGATCTGAAGTCATGCCTTGGTGATTCTTAAGGACAATCGCCCTCATACCATATGCTCTAGCTTGCCGCGCAATATCAATCGAGTCTCCAACTCGCCCAAATATTCCAGGCCCAGTATGAGCGTGAACATCAATGGCTCCGGCCAGGATCCTGTTTATTATGGCAACCTTATTCACTTTTCCTCCTTATCTGGTTTCTCTACGACAGTAAAGTCACTGAAGTGGGCTCTTTGTTGCTCAACCAATCTTTCGAGAGCCTCTTTTGGACTTGATATCCTTGCTATAAAATCTTTTGCTCTATCATAGTATCTTTCCCTTAAGACCTTTATAATTTCCTCCTCACCACAACCGATTGGCAATATAAGTGAGAGCAACATCAGGAAATGCAGCTAAGATGTCATGCACCTGTCTATCTTCATAATAACAGCCATAATCAATAAGCTCAAGTGCCTCATCAGTTTTCCCAGCTTTCACTGCCCGACGAACCAATGTCCAGGTAGGTATTGCTAGTTCTGATATGTCGTCTCGGCGGATTTTCCTCTGTAAAACCTCTGATTTTTCTAACTTAATCAATATTGCACCTAGCTAACTAATAGTTAATAACCTAGTCAACTCATTTATGTCACCCACTTCCTCCAACTGGCCAGTCATTTGGATAATCTCTTCCACCCTGCTGCTGGGAATCATGGAGAAGGAAGCATTATTCCTAAACTTGGCCAGTATTTCAGCCTCGCTTGCCGGGTTAGCTGGATCCCCTCTGGGGAACTCTTCTTCCCAGGTAAACTTCTGGCCTCTAGCCCTGACTTCAGCTATAACATTCAGTATGAAGGGCCGTCCAGTTCCTTTCTTTATATTCTCAGCTACAACTTCTGAAGCCCGTGGGTGCAGCTCGAACTTGATCCTCTCAGCAAGGGCCTTTAGCTCAGGACGGTTAAAGATCACTGGCATTTGCCAGGCAGGGCCTATCATATCATAGTAAAGGATACTGGCAGCATAAATAAAGGCGTTAACGAACTGCATATCAGCAAAGCTTGTCACCTTCATACCCATTCGATTAGGCGTCAAGCTAAGGGGATCTACCTTGAGCAAGATTCCTTCTATCTCTTCTGGCTTGATGTTGTTCTCCTGAATGATCTTCTGAAGAGCTTGTATACCGGGGTGATCAGATTGGCAGCAGGGATACATCTTGGGCGCCGATTCCAGGACATACCAGTACTCCCCCAGCCTGTCAAACAGTTTTTCTGGCTTGAAAAAGGGCGAACCTATTAACGCCCAAAAGCCCCACTCCCCATCTAAAATGGTGGTATCGCCGGTGAAGCCGTCATTAGCCATCAGCGCAGCTACTGTGTTAAGCTGGGAACACCATCCTGACCAGGCATTGTACTTAACCATGGTCATTGGCCCTGTGATGAGTTCCCACTTTTGCGTGGCTGGCACCGGGCAGCTAGCTCCGGCTATGCCAAGGGCATTAGTCATCTTGTTAACATCAAAACCGAGGAGGTTGCCAGCACCAGCAACACCGCCTAAAAGCGTAGTACTGAAGGAGAATCTGGGGTAGTCCTCGTAGTATGGCGGCTCATCCTTTAATACCTTGTGCTGGGTTACTGTGATAGAGATCCTCCCCCCGATTTCCTGGGCCAGGGCGAGCGCCAGTATCAAATCCTTCCCTGAAGCATGCACCCGCTCAGCAATGGCCAAGCATGGTGGAGCAACGTAGGGATAAACATGTCCGGTGCAGGGGCCAATAACATCATAGTCTAGAGCGCTTATAAGCTCCCCGTTGACGAAGGCGGCAAGGTCATATGAGGTGCGGTGACCTCCAATAATGCTAGCCTGGGGATTACCTCCCCTTTCCTCAGCAAACTTGACAGCCAGCCTGGCTCTGTCGGTAACATAAGCACCTAAGGCACAACCCACAGAATCAAGAAGTATCTGCTTCACCTTATTAACCACCTCTTGTGGCAGGTCACCAAATCTGGCTCCTACGGCGAAGTCAGCTAATTTTTCTGTAACGTTTTCCATTATTATGCTTACCTCCTGCTATTTCATTTAAAGGTTAAATGCTGAATGCACCTACAACTTATGTCATCTCAAACACCTTCTCTCAAACCCCGGTGAGCTCTTCATGGTAGACAAAAAGGGCCGGGATGCCGCCGGTATGAATAAAAACCACAGTCTCTTTCGGGGTGAATCGCCCCTTGCGAATGAGGTCAATGAGTCCAGCCATAGCTTTCCCCGTGTAAACAGGATCAAGGAAGAACCCCTCAGTTTGAGCTACCAGTTTGATGGCCTCAATACACTCCTTGGTTATATCACTATAGCCTCCACCTATATATTCATCGTAGACCGTTATCTCGTCCGGCATAATATTTATGCCCAGTTCCAGAAATTCGGCTGCCCCATTACACATTCTGGCGACTTCACTTACAGCCCTGGCCTTTTTATGCATATTGCTGACCCCAATCACCTGAAAGGGAGCTCTGAGATATTTGACTCCCAGCGCTAACCCTGAATGGACTCCCCCTTGGCAGGTGGTGATAATAAGATATTGGGCTTCAATATTCTGTGCTTTCAATTGCTGCCAGATTTCATCGACGCCGTCAACCCAGCCAGCGACCTCTACAGGAGTAGTTTCAAATGGCGGTATAATAAACGGGTTGTAGCCCTCCTGGCGGAGCCTGACAGCCTCGCTCTCAAGAGCAGCTCTCCTCTTTGCTATAACATTATCAAGTGCTTCGGTGGAATCGATCGGCTCTACAATTCTTATATCTGAGTTGAGCATCTTGTGAAGAATGTAATTGCCTTGCTTCTCCTTGGAGGCAGTGTCCCCATGCAGGATTACTCTAAGCTTGATGCCAAGCTTTGCAGCAGCCGTTGCCAGTTGGACGGATAAATTAGTGATGCGACTGATTAAGAATGAATCAAATCCTTTTTTCTTGGCATCGCCTATCAGGAACTCCAGCTTGCGACACTTGTTGCCGCCCAGAGCTAATCCAGTCAGGTCTTCACGCTTTATAAGTATGCGTGGCCCACCCAAGACCCCTGATAGATGCCTAGCATCTATCAGGGGTGTAGGGAAACACCCCAGGCTTACACGTGGCAATTTTGCTATCTCTTCTATCATTTTCCCTCCAAGCGGCTAGTTCATATAATCAGTGACACATAGCTTCTTTTTCCCTGTTCCGTTTCCACGGCTGCAAAAATTTGGTGAAGGTACATAATTTAGGAACTGGTTTGACCTTACTGCATTACGTTATAAATAACTACACTCCCATTTTAGTAGTTTACCTCTTATCTCAAGGAAAAGCAGTATCTGCCAAGTAGCTTTTATTGCTAAAGGCATTCCTCCCGCGTTTCACACAGAGAAAGACGGGCATGACAGCTATGGCCAGGTATACATGCCTCTCCCAGTCTAAGAGAAATAGCGCAACTGGCAGTGAAATGCTTAAGAACTAGTTTAAGCAGTAGTCTAGCATCCCAGCCATCCAGCTACATGCGATTCCTTGGCCTGTTAATCTGACAAACTTCAGGCTTCGCTGCTGCGTAAGGTTGGGCAAGGGTGTGACATGAGCCAACACTGCTGCCTCGCCTGCCACCCTCTCACCAATTCTAAACCACTGCGAACACCTCAATCTCAATACATGCAGGTGCAGGCAATGCCAGTCTCGAGACTTCCACAACCGCTCTGGCGGGGAAATCCTTGGGGAAATACTTGCGGTAAACTCTATTCATTCCATCCAGATCCCTCATGTCCACGAGAAAGACGGTTGTTCTGACGACCCTTTCGAACGAGCTGCCACCCGCCTCTAAAATCGCCTTTAAGCTCAACAGGACTCGTTCTGTTTGTTCCTCTATGGTTCCCCCGGTCTGTTGTCTTGTTTTTGGATCTCTAGCCACCACACCGGAAGTGAAGATCAGGTTGCCCACCTTAACGGCCTGAGACAGAGGAAGGGGTGGGGTAAGAAGGGTGAGGTCTGGAGCATTAGGTGTCCTGATTATTTCTCTTTCCATAATAGTAAACCTCCATTTGAGCCTTTTGAATCCTATTCCATACATAAATTATCAAGAGAGCATTTCCCCTTTCCCACGTAACTGCTAGCCTTTTGCACAACGCTGCGGCTAATTTCCCAGAGCCTTACTACCAACCTAACTGATAGTCAGCAATTCAGTGACCTTAGTGATGTCATCCACTTCTTCCAACTGACTAATCATGGTGAGTTATCTTATACTATCACAAAAACACTATTTATGCCAATATGGCTACTAGCCTCACTGTCTGTGCTCGCCTATTATTCTATCTATCGCTGCTCTCAATTTTTTTTCGGCCGTAGCGAGCTTTGCTTCTAGTGTCGCCACCACTTTTTCATCCTCTTTTATCCTCTTAAGGCCACTTGCTATGTCCTCCTTTACCCTTTCTGGTGCCGTTCCCCCAATTGCCTTTTTGCTCGCTACTATGGTTGGTGGGTCTAATGCCTTTCGAATGGTATCATCATCAAGGTGTAATGGTTCACTGCCAAACTCTCTTGCCGCCTTGTCCACCATTTCAGGGGTTACATCTTCAGGTTTTTTCCCTTCCTCATAGGTCATTTTAACTAACCCACCGACTATCTGGTGAGCCATTCTAAAAGGAATTTTCTTTTCCCTCACCATTGTATTAGCCAAAGTTGTTGCCTGCGTCCAAAACATGCCGGCGCGCTCTTTCATTATTTCTTTGTTCACTTTCAAGTCCCTTACTATGCCTTCCATTATTTGCAAGGCGGCGAGGCAACTTTCGGCGGCATTATATAGGTAGAAAGGTGCCATTGCCCAGCTTTCACCTGATTCTGACTGGCCTTTGGTTACAGCTAGAAATGCCATTACATTCCCAATTACATCTCCATTAAGCCCTCGTACACACTCTGTCCCAAGTGAATTTTTCTTTTGTGGCATAATACTGCTGGTACCACAGAAGGCATCTGGCTGTTCGATTAAACTAAATTCCGAGGTGTGCCATATCTCCAAGTCATCGGCAAGTTTACCTAAAGCCCCGGCTGTGCCCATCAAGGCACCCAATAATTCCAACAAGTAATCTACTGTCCAGATAGCATCTCTGGCATTGGTGTAAATGTCATCAAATCCCAGTAGTTCTTGGGTTCGCTTTCGATTTATGGGAAAGTCAGAAGTGGTTAGTATGGCACAACCAGCTGGACTTATATTAGTGTGCTTATAGGCTCCTTGAAACCTCTCAAAGTCTCTCTCAAACTGATGTACCCAGGAAAGTAGATAAAAGGCAAAGGTAATAGGCTCGGCATGCTGAAGGTGGGAATATCCTGGCATTATGGTATTAATGTGCTCTTCAGCTCTCTTCAGAAAGGTTTCTCTAATCTTAATTAGCTCTTTCATAACTACTATTTCAGCATCTCTGGCATCAACTCGGTAGGAAACGCCCACTAAATCACCAGAACTCCTGCTGCAATGTACCCATCCACCGATTTCCGGCCCCAATACCTTGGTAACATATGCTTCGCCCCCGTACATACCGCCGAGTTCCTCTCTGACTTTCTGTATGCCTTCTCTTTCCATTTGCTTCAATGCCTTAAGTATTTCTATGCCAACCTCTTTCGGGATTATCCTCTCCTCTGTCAGCATTACTACGTGTGCCTTATCAAATATGTGAAACCCTTTGAACCTTTGAAACCCCTCCCACATCGCTTTTCCGGTAGTGGGGGCATAGTAATACTTGTAGAGTAATGGTGACATTTCGGTTGTGAGACGAAATCCTCTTTCTCCTATAGCCCACCCCTGAGGTACTTCTTTTTTCATATTTACACTCCTATCATAACTATAAGACAGCTAGCTCCTCTGCAAGCTGATCGGTTACAAGCTCATAGCAAGAACAATGGATAATCATAAACGGTATTTTACTTTCCATCGCCACAGTCTCCAACGTATTCCCGCACCCCCAGCACATGACAATCTCCCCAGCTTTTGGGGGCTCAGCGACTGGGCGGTCGGGAAAAAGCGAATCTGGTTTGCCTAAGCTTTCTACGCCAATCTCCGCTGGATCTCCGATATGGATTGGAGGCCCATGCATGAGAAGATGTCGGGATGAAATCTGCACAGCTCGTACGGCATCATGAGCATTGTAAAAGGCAAGAATAGTAACCACCATAGGGCCATGAAAGCTCCCGGCAGGATTACAGGGGATATTACTGCGGTAGGCACTATAATGACGGTAGCGAATGTTAGCCGCCTCCAGTGCCCAAGCAAAACTCCGGCTACAACCTAAAAGAAACCCGACCAGGTCATTCCGCCAATACTTAATAATATCAGTGGGTTCATCAACAATCTCTCCATCCTTGTAGACACGATACTTGGCTACGTCGGTTCGCAGGTCTGCCCCTGGAGCCATTAGTTTGGGGTGGGGGTCTCCTGGCTCAGTCACATCAAGTATAGGGCAGGGCCGAGGATTACGATTGCAGAACAACAGAAACTCAAAGGCATACTCCTTGGGCAATATGACTACATTGGCCTGAGCATAACCCTGGCATGCTCCTGAACTCACAGCTGTCCATTCACTTTCCCTAACAATACTGCGAAACTCCTTGGGGCTCATTGCACGTAATTGTTTTTCACTATAGTTTGTCATCACTGTTTCACAACTCTACTAATCTCAGATACGTTTCGGGTCTCCTATCTCTATAAAATGGCCAGAAGTGTCTCACCTCCTCAATCATGTCTACGTCAATATCAGCACTAACTATCTCTTCCTTATCTTCTGAGCCCTTAGCTACGATCTCCCCTTTTGGGTTACAAATATAGCTAGAGCCAAAGAATTTCTCAATCTTCCAAGGTTCCTCAATTCCAACCCTATTAATGGACGCAGTGAAGTATCCATTGAATATGGCATGGGCACGCATTTCAAAGTCCCACATGTACTTGGCTGAGGAACTGAATGTTGCAGCAGGGTTGAAGACAATCTCTGCTCCATTCAATCCAAGAATCCGCGCTCCTTCTGGAAAATGTCTATCGTAGCAGGTGTAAACCCCAACCTTAGCATATCTGGTACTGAAGATAGGATAACCCAAGTTACCTGGTTTGAAGTAGAACTTCTCCCAGCAGTTTTGCCTATTTGGTATGTGACTCTTCCTATACTTACCCAATATCTTGCCATCAGTGTCAATAACTACTGAGGTATTGTAGTAGACACCCACCATTTCTCTCTCATACACAGGTACTATTAGAACCATACCGTGTTGTTCTGCCTTTCTCTGCATCCTATTGGTTATTGGGCCTGGTACCGGCTCAGCAAAATCATACCATTTTGCATCTTGCTCTGCGGGGAAATAAGGCCCGTAGAACAGCTCTTGGAGACAGAGAATTTGGACACCTTCATCCGCTGCCTCGTCAATCATTCTCTCATGTTTCTGGATCGTAGCTTCCACATTGCCTTCCCATTTAGCTTGAATAAGCCCTACTCGTACAACTCTAGACATTACTGATTCTCCTCCTTTCTCACTGCTTCACCAGTAGCTCTCCGAGAGAAGTCAGTGACTTTCGACATAGCCTTCCCATACTTTACCAAGGCCAGTGTTCTCTGCATTTCGTTATATGGGATTTGCATCGCTTCATCCACTCCCATACCAGGTCTCCCTGTCATTTGGTCTGGCTGCGTAGCAAGCGCCACCTGTGCAATAACTCTTGCAGCGACATCAGTCGAGTTACATGTTCCTCCCAGGAAAGGCTTAATATTATGCTTTTTGCAGTATAAAATTGCTTCAATCGTATTATGCAGGCTGCCAAAGACAGGCGCCTTTATCTGGATAGCGTGCACAGCATCCCTGTCCACAAAATCCTTGGTATCTTCCAGTGTATTACAGTACTCATTGGCCACAATTTCGACATCCACTCCGTTGTTGCAAAGGGACTTTTTCAAATCAACAGATGCCACAATTTGTTCTTCCTTGCTCCTCATGAGCATGGGAACCCCGATCAGTAAGCGGAAAGGTCTTGCAACGTCACCAAGTGTAGCCATGTATCGTGTTATCTTGTCTACATCGTTGCTAAATATATCGCCTATAGTGCCGTACACAGCGAGAAAAATCTCAGGCATGTAGTCAGGTTCACCAAATTTCCGTATTCTTTCATTTAACCACCTCACATAAGCAACGAGTTTTTCACCCCTTCTTCCTATTTTTTCCACATTATTGAACAAACCATGGGGAAGAACGGGTGCCTTCTTCAGAATCATTTTATCTGCTCCGATATACCGATCGTCGCCTGATTGGAGTAGGATAGGGATTATCGTATCGCTAATTGTGAGGCCATATTCATCTGCAATCACTTCCGCCATTGTTATCCCTCTTGCCTTTGCCACGGCATCCAAACCTGCTTGGCTAAGCCCATACCTAATACCAGAGTGTAGTCTTTGGCCATCACTTGTCAGAGAATCAACAAATTGGGACAATTCTTTGAAGCTTGTGATGTCTCGTCCAACAAGGCTTGATCTTGCCAGCTTTTCAACCAGAGGAATACATTTCTCCGCCAGCAAAACAGGATATCGGCCACCCACGCCAGAATACTGTACAGCAATGCAGTCTCCCATCCCCACTTGACCACCTTTCAAGAGGAACATTACAGAGATGGTTTCCCCAGGCTGTCTTATTCGGGAGAATCCTGGTGTCACAGGTTCTCCAACATAGAATAGACCCTCCTGTCTAGCTCCTCCTTTGACGGCCTCAAGGTCATCAAAATAATAGCCCCCTAAGCCAGCCGTCAATAATATCTTTTCAATCTTCATTTGGTGTCTCACTTTCTTCTTGTAACACTTTTTCTAATTCGCCGGTTGTATTCAAGAGTTGGTTATTTTTCAGCCTGTTTGAAATGACTCTACAACACTACCCCTCTCTTGTAGGGAAGTGCTGGAACTGACGTACATTGTTTGCACATTTCGTTTTTGTCTCACTTCATCAATGGTTCGCCAGGTAAGACACTGGTATGCTTTCCCTTTTCTAATACGGTACTGCCGTTCACAATGACATACTCTACGCCCAACGGGAATTGCCTGGGATCAGCAAATGTAGACCAGCTGTCAACCGTTGCTGGATTGAATACCACAATATCAGCTTTCATGTTATCTCGCATAACACCTCTACCTGCTAGCCCGAACCTTTGAGCAGGAAAGGACGTCATTTTTCTGATTGCCTGTTCCATGGACAGGACTTTCTCATCTCTTACGAGTTGTCCCAGTATCTTAGGATAGGTACCGTAAGTTCGAGGGTTAGGCATTCCTCCTATTCGCAGTCCATCGGTCATGAACATGTGCGCTGGGTGGGTTATAATAACTTTCACGTCACTCATATCAGCGGTGAAATTATAATAGGCCACTCCCAGGTCTTCTTCTATCAATAAGTCACACACTGCATCCCAAAGCTCTTTGTGAAGTCTATCAGCAATTGCCGCCAAGGTTAAACCTTCGCACCACTTATTCCTTTCTGTTTTAACCGCGCTTATTACCATTCCCGATACCTCCTTACCTCTGATCGCTGGTTCAGCAGTCATCTTAGCCCTTTCATCCTTGTCTTTTAGTCGCTCCAAGAGTTTATGTGGGCCACCGTTATGCGCCCATATAGGAACTGCCATGAGTAAGGTGGTGTTTCCAGCTTCGTAAGGATAGGCATCAAAGGTAAGGTCTACTCCGCTTGCTCTTGCTTCGTCCACGAATTGCAGCATCTTGGCTGCCTGGCCGCGCCGGAGACGTGTTGGCTGGTAATGAGAAAGGTGCACCGGGCAGCCGCTACGGGCTCCTATCGCCACAGCTTCCCTGAACGGGTCAAACGTGCGGTCTCCAAGGCCATACCGCACATGTGTTACATAGACTCCGCCGCACTCAGCTACGGTCTTGCAAAGTTCAACCAGTTCCTCTGTGCCGGCCCAGGCGCCGGGGGGGTAATCCAGTCCTGTAGAGAGGCCAACAGCCCCTTCCGCCATCCCCTGACGTATCATGTCCTGCATCACCTTTATCTCCTCTTTAGTAGCGGGGTGATCTTCCCATCCCACTGCTTCCGCTCTGAGGCAACTATGAGGGATGAGGTACGCAACGTTTGTCGAGGTCTTATGACGGAACCGTTGCAAGTACTCAGCAACTGAGCCCCAGTTGTAGTCTAACTCAGGATAGCCATTCAATCCCGAATAATACAGCAACATCCTCTCCAAGTTCCTTTTTGACAGCGGTGCGTATCCTATTCCATCAAGCCCTGCCATCTCAGTGCATATGCCCTGCATTATTTTAGGCTCATTTAATGGCTCAGATAGGGCCACCAGGTCAGAGTGCGCATGAACATCAATAAAGCCAGGAGCTACTACGCACCCGGATGCATCAATGATATTTGCTGCCTGTACAGATGAAGTGTCCCCCACCAAAATCTTGAGTTGGTCTCTCTCTATGGCGACATCACCTTTAAAGCCAACGTTTCCTGTCCCATCAATAATTGTGCCGCCCTTTATCAATGTATTAAACATGTTCACCGCTCCTTTGTTTTTATTGCAATTCAACTAATTGTGATGACGTCTAAACGGTGTCTTTCAATTTCCCTCTGACAAATTCGCCTTCACCGAGTTCCCCAATGAATTCCTCGTTTTCCACTATTACCTTTCCTCTAAGGATGGTCATCACAGGCCAACCTATTACTTCCATACCTTCATAGATGCTCAAGTCTGTTCCCATGTGCAAATCCGCTGCATTGAGCGAGTGTCTCTTATCTGGATCGATGATGACTATGTCAGCGTCAGAGCCCGGGGCGATAGCACCCTTTTGGGGATAAAGACCGAAAATCTTGGCGACATTCGTACTCACTACCTCGACGAACCTTCGCAGACTCAGTCCCCTTCTTAAAACGCCTTCAGAGAAGACAAGAGGCACTCGCACTTCACATCCTGGAAGACCATCAGGAATATTAACAAACACATCACAACGACTTTCCTTGTGTTTTTTCTTAAATGGTACATGGTCTGATCCAATCGTCTGTACCTTCCCATCCTCTACGGCTTTCCACAATGCTTCGACATCCTCTTTCTTCCTAAGCGGCGGAATACACTTATACAGAATCCCCCTCGGGAATTTGGGCTCGAGTTTATCATCAGTAAGCGTTAGATAGTGAGGGCAGGTTTCACAAAAAACAGGCAATCCCTTTCGTCTATACTTGGCGATAATCTCCGGTCCTTCCTTTGTCGATGTGTGAACGATGTAGGTCTTCGTTCCAAGAACCTCTGCCAGCATCATGCACTTTTGAATATCCAGATATTCCACAAAATTTGGTCTTGCAATGCTACTATATTTTGGTTCTATCTTTCCTTCCCTCACAAGTTCTTTCTGTCTTCCATCAGTAATAAGACCATTCTCAGCATGTATCATCATCATACCTCCCGCCTCTTTTACACGTTTGAGAATGGAATATAACTGCCAGTCGTTTTCATGCCAGTCTAGTCTGCCAAAATTTGTGCCACCTTTAAAGCTGGTAATTCCGTGCTCCACCGCTTCTTTCATATAATCTAGGACTTTGTCAAGGTTTGATAGATCTGTAATTATCGGGGTTGTGGTGTAGTCAATCACCGATAGGTCTTTTGCTCTGGAAAACTGCGTTCTTACTGCATCCATGAAGGATTTCCCTTTCTCTTGCTGAGCGAAGTCTATCGTCGTGGTTGTGCCTCCAATAGCAGCTGCGATGGTTCCCATATCCCAAGTCTCATCGGGCTTTTCTCCAATAGCCCTAAAGGACCCTGGATTTTCAAAATGGGAGTGTGGATCTATTCCGCCCGGTATCACAACCTTCCCCTTTGCGCTAATAACTCTTTTGGTTTTTGGAAAGACACCCTTAGATCCAAGTGCAGCAATCTTTTCACCGTCTATTGCGATATCTGTCTTTGCTATTCCCCCAGGAGTCACTACAGTTCCGTTTTCGACTACTAAATCTATGGCCATCTTATTTCCCATTCCAAAGCACAACTCAAGACACTAGCTTCGGCTATTCATCACATAGAAGGGCTCAAGGGCAAGTTTCTGCCAGCCTTTGTACCATT
>Ga0209986_10000957_pt1 | contig 28339 bp, 27 predicted proteins | sample BlataG_FD_183168 | JGI IMG/M metagenome (GOLD analysis project Ga0209986, IMG submission 183168) | Deep subsurface microbial communities from Black Sea to uncover new lineages of life (NeLLi) - Black_00105 metaG (SPAdes) (version 2) | ecosystem: Environmental > Aquatic > Marine > Oceanic >...
CCAGCATGGGAAATAGTATAGTGAGGGGAGCGAAAAGGGCGCTCTACAACGATGGGAGTGTCTTGCGGTAACAATCCACTAACGCTGTAAATCTTGGTTACCTCGATAGCTTCCTCCATGGTCAACATGGGAAGTATCGAGGGCAGAGAACGAGCCAGCATAGTCTTGCCGCTTCCCGGCGGACCACACATGAGGATATTGTGTCTTCCCGCCGCCGCTATCTCCAGAGCTCTCTTGGCGTGCTCCTGACCCTTAATATAAACGAGGTCGGAGGCGTAACTGGGGCGAAATTCTTGCTCCCAATTTAGCTCGCTATGGTACTCTGGGATGCCTATTTCGCCTTGAAGGTGAACAACCAGTTGCGCTAACGATTCCGCAGGGAATATATGTATATTATCTATAAGGGAGGCTTCTTTAGCATCATCGTAAGGCACAAATACAGTAGATAAGCCTTTATCACGGGCTAAAGATACCATGGGCAATACCCCATGGGTATGGCGCAGCTTGCCATCCAAAGAGAGTTCCCCTAAAAAGATACTTTGGGTGAGGTCGGCGTTTAGCTGTCCTGAGCTCATCAGTATGCCTATGGCTATGGATAAGTCATAAGCAGGGCCTTCCTTTTTTAAGTCTGCTGGAGCCAAGTTGACAGTAATACGCCTGGTAGGGAACTTGTAGTAGGAGTTTCTTATGGCTGACCTTACTCTTTCTCTGGCTTCCTGGACTGCCTTGTCTGGTAATCCAACGATGGTGAAAGAAGGTAAGCCTGGTGATAAATCCACCTCTACTTCCACTATGGCTCCCTCCAGGCCCACCGCAGCAGCACTTTTTACCTTGGCTAGCATCTTGATAAAACTTCCTTCGCTTAAGTGAGGCTCAGTCCTATTCCCTTAGAAAGTCCTCAATTTTTTTAATTAGCTCTCCATTCTCTTCCTCAGATAGCATAAGGTTGCTTTCCAGCCTGTTAATATAATCATCGATTTGAGGAAAGCGAGACCTTGCCCGGGCTAGCTGTTCATTCTGTTCTCGAATCTCCTGGTCCAAATCACTAAAATCAATTTTCAGGTCTAATCTTTCGTTCAAAAAGCTCAGGACCTTCTTTTGAGCCTGGCCATCTTCCATTGCTGCCAGGTAAAAAGGTATTGACACCCACAGGCTCACCCCTGGAATATTCCTCCCCTTAGCTATCCATAACAGAAAGGAATTCAAAGTTGGCCTTTCACCAGGTGGAGTTTGGTAATCCATATCCCTGGACAAGTCATATTGGCTCAAGGCCTCTTTAATTTCTGCTGAATTAACTACAGCAAGCAACTGCCGGGGGGCAGTATGAGCACTAAAGCTAACCATGGCCCCAAGGATATAGAGCTCCTTTACCTGACAATGATGCTCTGCTACATCCAAAACGGAGTTTAGAAATTTATACCATTCCGCACCGGGAGAGCCACTCTGGAAGACCACCAGCTCATATTCCTGACAGGCATAGAACTTGCTTTCAGGAAAACGGGCCAGATTACCTTCTATGGCAACTCCCCCCAGGGGAAAGAAATCCTCTGGTTCAATCTCGGCAAATTCCTGCCCTTTCAGCTTCCGATTCAAGTAGTCAGTAGCTTTTTGCCCCAAATTTCCCATATCTTCGCTCCAACCCAGCACTAAAGAGGACCGGCAAAGTTCTGGTTCCTTATAGATTTTAATAGGATATCCCTGGCTCAACCTCCCCCACCTCGCTTCTTAAAGAACCTTTCAACATCTTCCATAATTCTTTTCTCTTCTTCCTCGGTAATCGGCCCAGGCTCGATTGGCTGGGCATAAGCCACATGCTTTAATCTGTCCAGTTGCCCCCGTATTTCCGAGGGGATTTGTTGGTAAAATTCTTCAATTCTTCGTTGTACCCTTTGGTCTAATTCATCCAATTTGTCCAGGTTAACCTCTATTTTTAGACTATGGCTAAGGACTTCCAGCACTGACTTTGAGGCCTTAGGATAATATAGTGGCAATCCCTGAAGATACACTGGTATCTCACCCATCAGGCAAATAGCCTCAAAACCTCTTTTTTTGGCAACTCCCAGCAAGAGTCCATTCAAGCCGGTGATATTTCCATGTCCTCCCCTTCCTTCGATGTCAGACATGAGTACAGTGTTCTCGTATCCTCTTATCTCAGGGATTAAACTGTCGCTATTGGGCACGGCCCAGACCCTGGGCTTTGTAGTGTGGTGAGTCAGAGCCACAGCCGCCCCTGAAGTATAAACTCTGCGACATTTAAATTTCACGGCTACATCCAAAACTAGGTTAGCCATGTGATAGGCCTTTTTCCCCTCGGCATACATCCTCCCCCCTTCAGTAGGCTGTTCTTCTCCAACAAAAAATATTAACTCCTTTCCCTGTATTACTTTAAAATAAAATTTATTATCAGGGAATTCCAGGTATTCTAACACTCCCTTGTGAATCACGGCTCGTTTGGGGTAAAAGAAATCCCAAGGCTCAATTTCTCCAAACTCCTCTGCCTCTAACATCCCTCTCAAAGTATCAACAGCAATTATCCCGATACTTCCTATTCCTGGCCAACTGGCTACAAGAATTGGGTTTTCAAGATGTGGCTCCTGATAAAGTCTGATCGCCATCGCTCTCCCCAAATGCAGCTTTATTATATACTATATATACTATTCCTTTTCTTGTCACCGGCAAAATGTTTAGGTGAATTTTAATAAATAGCTTCGAAAATGGGAGGTGGTAAGCAATGACGAACTGGGACTGGGAGAAGGACCTTCCGCCAATCGCTAGAGAAAAATTATCCAGAATTGGTGAATTGACTCAAGAAGAGAAAGAGAAGATGACGGTTGCTGAGAAGGTGAATTGTCTACTGTCGGAATTCTACCAAGGTCAGATTGACCCCGAAGCCTTGTGGAAGAGGTTGAAGGAAGAAGGCAAGCCATCCCTTCTGAGGGAAGTCCAAATGAGACTGATAGATTCCCTTAGTTTTGGAGGTACTCCAGCCGAGCTGCAAAGGAAAAGGGACGGAATTTTAGCTATAGAGACTCTCAAAAAAGAGCAGAATACCTCTATAGTTGAGTTAAATTTAAACCTGATGGAGGACTTACAAAAGAGGTGTAGCGCAGAAATAGAACAAGCTTACAATAGTATAAGAGCTGAAGTAGAAAGAAATCCCCAACTAAGGGTAAAACAAGTTCAGCAAGGACAAAACACCATGGTTGTTCAACTGAGTATTGATGAGGCGATAAAACAGCTTCCTCAATGGCGAGATTTTCTCTCCGACCAAGAAAAAACATACAGTCAAGAGTTTGCCAAAGTAATGGAGAAATTAAAAAGAGAGTTAAAATAAAGGACTTTATATACCTATCGCTACAGCAACGGCATTTTGCTTACTGTCAGAAAGGCTAACAGAGACCTCTTTTAAGTTTAATTCCGCAGCTTTCCTCAAAGTTTGCCCGTAAAGTTTTACCGATGGTCTGCCATCGCCGCCAGTAAGAATCTCAATCTCACGTCAGCCAATACTTATCCACCTGTTCCTAGGACTTGCATCACCGCCTCTTAGCAGCAAATCTGGATGCTAAGGGCGAAAGTCCATCCTGGCAAGTCCTGAGTTCTGCCTCGGTGTAAATACGGTTTAAAAAGCGCTTTCCCCATTGCTTGATTGCCGTTTCAACACGCTCTATCTCTATGATATCAACGCCGATAGATACCACTCCGTCTCTCCTTTTGGGTTTCAGTATTACCTGGACAAGTTAGCCGCCATAGTTGACATAACGTCTGGCCATATAACGGGCAAGTATCGCTTCAGTTCACAATTCTCCGATAGACAGCATAATACACGATCTCGCAAAAGCAATATAGCGTCCCGGCAAAAGCAGGGAATGAGCCTCCGGAAGACCTGCCGAACGCGAAGTTGTCCGACCCCGAGCTCAATTTATCGGCAAGCGGACTGTTCGGCTGAGCTCACGCCGAAGCCTTGTAGAAGAGCCAAGCCCCGATGAAATCAGGGCGCCTACCAAAATCTGGATGTCAGTCAATTTGAAATCAGACCACTTTCACTGCTGTCCCATACACTACCATCTCAGCAGCTCCGGACATCACCATCGAAGTTACAAACCTGGTGCCTACTATAGCATTAGCACCCGTCTTCTCAGCTTGCTCAATCATCCTCTGCAGTGCCTCTTCTCGAGCCTGTGCCAGCATTACGGTGTAATCCTTGACTTCGCCACCGACGATGTTGCGCAAGCCAGCCATAATATCGTGCCCCATATGCCTGGCTCTGATAGTGCTGCCTCTAACTAAACCCAGAGTTTCTTGTATCTTTTTGCCCTCTATTTGCTCTGTGGTAACCACAATCATTTTTCAACCTCCTTGAATTTCTCCTTTTCCTCTTTGGATGCTCGATACCTCTCCCAACCTAGCGATGCCAGTAGTATGATAAGCCCTACAGCTATGGCCGCAATAGCAATCTTAACTGGCAAAGGCAGTGATAAGAAAGCTAGACGGAAGAACCAATAAAGCCCCCAGCCTATCAAAATGCTCAGGCCGACTGCTAGCAAAATACCGCCGATTTTCCTCAAGCTACTCCTCCCTGAATCGGTTAGTGATTGGTAATCTCCTATCCCGGCCAAAGTCTCTGGGAGTTATCTTTATACCGGGGGCAGTTTGACGGCGCTTATATTCACTCCTGTCTACCAAGCGAGCTACCTTTGTAACTATGCCACGGTCAAAACCCATGGCTATAATCTGGTCAATCGTCACGCCATCTTCCACATAAGCCTTTAAAATAGGGTCCAATACTGCATATGGTGGCAGGGTATCGATATCTTTTTGGCCTGGTCTTAGTTCAGCCGATGGTGCTTTGGTTAAGACAGCAACTGGTATCACCTCTTTCCCAGCCTGGCGATTTTTATATGTGGCTAATTCAATGACCAGTGTCTTAGGGACATCCTTCAGGGGAATAAACCCTCCAGCCATATCCCCATAAAGGGTAGTATAGCCTGTAGCTGTTTCACTTTTATTGCTGCAAGCAAGCACCAACCAGCCGAACTTATTGGATAAGGCAAAGAGAATATTGCCCCTGATTCGTGCTTGAATGTTTTCTTCAGTGATATCAGGTTGGGCATCTTTGAAAGGCTCCGTCAGTGTTTCCAAATAAGAGCTAAACGCTTTCTCAATAGGAACTACTTTGAACTCTATGCCTAGATTCCTTGCTAAAGATTCAGCATCCGATTTGCTGCCCGGTGATGAGTAGCGAGAGGGCATGGAAACACCTATGACATTTTCAGCCCTAATGGCATCTGTTGCTATGGCAGCTACCAGGCTTGAATCAATCCCACCGGATAAACCGATAACTACTTTCTCAAAGCCATTTTTATGCACGTAGTCTCTGGTACCGAGGACAAGGGCCTGGTAAATCTCAGCAAGTTCATCCAATTTGTCAACCCATCTTGGCGGCAAAGGAGGCTTGGCAATTGCCGAGTACTCACTTGACACCTCTATCTTGGTAACTTCTTCCAGTTTCTCCCTGACCCAAGGCGTCTCTTTCCTTCGTCGAGAATCATGCAACTGAGAGCGAAACACTGACTCCACATCCAAATCAGCTACTACAAAGTCTTCCTCAAACTGCTTCCCCCGAGCAATGAGTTCTCCTTTCTCATTGATAATCAGACTATTGCCGTCAAATACAAGCTCATCTTGCCCTCCAACCAAGTTATTATGGACAACAATAGCTGCACTGTCTGATGCTCTGGTAGCAAGCATCCTCTCTCTAAAGAGCCCTTTCCCGGCATGATATGGGGAAGCGCTTATATTAATCAGCACTCTGGCTCCGGCATAGGCCTGGACAATTGCCGGCCCAGCTTCATACCACATATCTTCACAGATAGTTATGCCCATGCCGATGCCATAAATAATGAAAACGGGACATTCTCTCCCGACCTGGAAATATCTATTTTCATCGAACACGCCATAGTTCGGCAAATAAAATTTGTGGTAAATGCCCACCAATTTTTTGTCATAGAGCACGGCGGCAGCATTGTAAATATCGCCATCGCTGTCAACGAAGCCCACCACTACCACTATGCCCGAGCTGTGCTCTATTATCTTGTTAAGGCTTTCCCTGTTTTGCTTAATGAACTGTGGTTTAAGCAGCAAATCTTCAGGGGGGTAGCCTGTTATAGCCAATTCGGGGAAGGTTAACAGGTCAACTCCGAGGGACTTCGCCTGATCAATGGATTGCATTATTTTCTTGGTATTGCCACTAAAGTCGCCGACAGTGGAATTAATCTGAGCTAATCCAACCCTGATTGGGTGCAATTTGCCTCCTTATCGCTGTAACAAATTATAGTATAGCAGACATTAATAAATACCTCTGCAATGCTGCGTTCGCAATGACAAAAAAAGTGTCACCAAGGTACTGAACGAGCACAGGGTATTGACAGACTAGCCATATGTCTGATATAACTATGCGGTAAAAGGTTACCGTAGGCAAACTAACAGGAGTACAAATAATTGCTAATACAACAGGCTCAAGAGGTAGAGAGAAAGGTAATTGCTATTCTCAGGATTCTGAGCCAATCCAATGGACCTCTTGGGGCTAGAGTTATTTCGCACCATCTTAAGAATCATGGTGTCGAGTTAACCGAACGAGCTGTCCGGTATCACCTCAAACTAATGGATGAACGCGGGTTTACGGAGAGCATGGGAAGGGATGGGAGGTTAATTACACGGTTAGGACTCGAGGAATTAGAAAGTGCTTTAGTTAGCGACAAGGTTGGCTTTGTGGCTTCTAAAACTGAACTTCTGGCCTATCAAACGGAGTTGGACATAGATAAGCGCCAGGGTAAAGTTCCCGTCAACATCTCATTCTTCCCCGAGAAGCAATTTGAGAAGGCAATTGAAGCTATGAAGAGAGTTTTTCAGGCCGGGATTTGCGTTAGTGAGCTTGTGGCTGTAGCTCACCAGGGTGAAAATCTGGGTGGAATAACCATACCCCAAGGTAAGATAGGGCTAGCCACTGTTTGTAGCGTTATAATCAATGGTGCTTTGCTTAAAGCTGGTATCCCTGTTGAATACAAGTTTGGCGGCATCCTTCAAATTAAGAACCGCAAACCTTTGCGATTTGTTGAGCTTATCCTATATTCGGGCACATCCTTAGACCCTGCAGAGCTATACATTGCCAGTAAGATGACCAGCGTCGGTCAAGCGGTCAGAAAAGGGGAAGGAAGGATTTTAGCCAATTTTCGAGAAATACCGGCTATGTGCCAACCTGTAGCAGAAAAAGTCATTGCCAGATTAAGAGAAGTTAAGCTGGATGGGCTGCTTGTGATGGGCGAGGTGAGCAAGTCTCTATGTGGAGTGCCTGTGGAATTAAATAGGGTGGGAATGATACTCATAGGTGGACTTAATCCTGTCGCTGCTGTTGTTGAATCCGGCATAGAAGTAGAAAATCGTGCTATGAGCGCCGTTATGGACTATCAAGAGATGATCAGCTTTTGGGATTTATGAAATGAATGTAGTGAGAATCATATCCTGTTTGGATGTGAAGGATGGCAGGGTAGTCAAGGGAATAAACTTTGGGAATCTGAGAGATGTTGGAGACCCTGCAGAGACGGCGGAGGCTTATTGCCGAGAAGGAGCTGATGAACTTGTCTTCCTCGATATCACCGCTACCGTGGAAAGCAGAGGAACAAGGCTGGAGTGGGTCAAGAAGGTAGCGGAAAAGGTTACTATTCCTTTTGCCGTGGGTGGTGGAATCAGGAACATCGAGGATATGAAAGCCTTGCTGGACCTTGGCGTAAATAAAGTCTCGGTCAATACCGCGGCCGTGAGAAATCCGGAACTTGTAATGGAAGCTTCCAGAAAATTTGGCAAGGAGAACCTTGTTGTTGCCATTGACGGGCGAAAAAACTCACCTAAAACAAGTCTTCCACGATTAGAGGTCGTAGTTAAAAGTGGTAGCGAATCCACTGGGATAGACATTGTTGACTGGGCAAGAAGAGTAGAGGAACTGGGGGCTGGAGAGATTCTGCTGACCAGCAAAGATGCCGATGGCACAAAGGAAGGGTATGATCTGGAAATGACCAGGGCTGTGGCTGAAGCCGTCAGCATCCCAGTTATTGCTTCCGGAGGTGCAGGTAAACTTGAGCATTTCTATGAAGCTGTAACAATTGGCAAGGCGACAGCAGTCTTAGCTGCTTCTATCTTTCACTTCGGCGAAATATCTATACGTGGAGCCAAAAAATATCTAAAGGAACAGGGAATATCCGTAAATATATAGAGAGCCTGGTCGCCCAATAAATCGGACTATCAAGGCTCCGACGAAGTCGGAACAACTACAAAACCCGAAAGATATAATATAGCGAGGTAAATTGATGAGTAGAAACACTGAAGAGCAGGGGTTCAAAAACGTAAAGGAGCTGATCAATGATATTTGTGGGCAGATGAACATTCCCGAAATATGCCGCATACGTCTGATGGAGTGTGAACGGGAGCTGACAGTTCATTTCCCGGTAAGGATGGATGATGGGAGGGTAGAAGTTTTCACCGGCTTCAGGGTGATACACAACGATAGTCGGGGGCCCAGCAAGGGCGGGATCCGATACCATCCGGACGTCAACCTGGACGAAGTCAGAGCCTTAGCGGCCTTGATGACTTTGAAGACCGCGGTTGTTAATATTCCCTATGGTGGAGCCAAGGGAGCCGTGATTTGCGACCCGAAGACCATGTCCCAAAGCGAGCTTGAGAGATTAACTCGCCGGTATGCTTCCGATATCGCAATTCTGATAGGCCCTGAAAGGGATATTCCGGCCCCTGATGTTGGTACCAACCCCCAGGTCATGGCATGGATCATGGACACGTACAGCATGGGAAAGGGATATTCTGTTCCAGCGGTGGTGACCGGTAAACCTCTAGATATAGGTGGTAGCGAGGGCAGACTTGAAGCTACAGGCCACGGCTGTACCATAATTGCCAAATTGGCAGCTAAGCAAAAGCAAATTAACCTGGAGGGAGCCACTGTAGCAGTGCAGGGTTTTGGGAATGTGGGCTCCGCAGCAGCAAGGTGGCTAGCCGGAGCAGGCTGTCGAGTCATAGCAGTGACCGATGTCAAAGGCGGCACTTATAACTCAAAGGGGCTGAATATAGAGGACTTGCTCAAATATAGAAATGAAGAGGGTGGAGGATTCGTAGCCGGTTTTAAGGGGGGAGAAGCTATGGGTAATGGCGATGCCAAACTTGCCAACGTTGAGCTATTGGGACTACCATGTGATATCTTGGTACCAGCAGCTCTAGAAAACCAAATAACTACAGCTAATGCAGCACAGGTAAAGGCGAAAATCGTTGTGGAAGGTGCAAACGGCCCAACTACCCCCGACGCGGACAGGATTCTTTGTGATAAGGGTATTCTTGTTGTTCCTGATGTATTAGCTAACGCGGGCGGCGTAGTAGTATCATACCTGGAGTGGGTGCAGGGTTTACAATCTTTATTCTGGGATGAAGCAGAAGTAAATGACTACTTACAAAAAATAATGACCAATGCCTTTGCCAGAGTAGCGCAAATTAGCGAGAATGAGAAAGCCGACATGAGAACAGCAGCCTATATGGTTGCACTGCGACGGTTGGCAACCGCTATCATGATTAGAGGTATATTTCCCTAAGCATGCCCTGATCTTGCCGAAAGTCAAAGGCGAACAGAAGAGACTTTATTTTGAAGTTAAGGAGATGGAGATAATGATATGCATAAGGAAGTAGCCGAGGATAGAAACAATAAAAGCTTGCTCTCTATCCTACAGAATATTCAAAGGGAATGGGGGTACCTGCCTGAAGAAAAGTTAAGAGAAATTGCCGTAATGCTTGGCATGCCACTTATTGATGTTTGTGGCGTGGCTACCTTTTACAAGTCCTTCAGCCTAACACCCAAAGGGCGCCACCAGATTAAAGTCTGCCTCGGAACCGCTTGTCATGTCAGAGGTGCTAATAGAATTTTCAAAGAAGTGGAACGAAAACTAGGTATCAAGACCGGTGAAACCAGCGAAGACGGAGAGTTTTCTCTGGAAACAGTGATGTGTCTTGGATGTTGTGCTATTGGGCCGGTAGTTGTTGTGGACGATAGATTCTACGGCAAGATGACAAAAGCAAAATTAGAGTCAATACTAATGCAGCTAGGGGGTAAAGTTCATGCTTTCTCAGGTAGAAACGAATAAAATACTAACCCACAAGGATTTAGTAGATTTAAGCGAAAAACTAAGCCAACGAAGGGCGTCAAAGATAACGTGCATATCGCTATGTGCTGGCACCGGCTGTCGTGCGGCAGGTAGTGAAACAGTCAGAGACGCTTTCATAAACGAAATCAAAAGACGAGGACTCCAGACAAACGTTGAGTTAAAGGAAACCGGATGTCATGGTTTCTGTGAACAAGGACCAATTGTAGTCATCCGACCGCAGCAGATTTTTTATCGGCAGGTGAAGCCTGAGGATGTTGCAGAGATTATTGCTGAAACCGTACTCAAAGGTAATATAATAGAGAGTTTGCTCTATGTGAACCCTGTGACAAATGAGAAAATTGCCTACGAATCTAGTGTTCCATTTTACAAGAAACAGATGCGAATTGTTTTTGGTGATAACGGAGAAATTGACCCAACAGTGATCGAGGATTACATCGCTGTTGGAGGTTATTCAGCCCTAGGCAAGGTACTCTCGCAGATGTCTCCAAATGAAGTAATTACTGAGATTAAACGTTCTGGTCTGCGTGGCAGGGGAGGCGCTGGTTTTCCCACCGGTACCAAGTGGGAATTTTGCCAGAAGGAAGAAGCGGATGCAAGATATATCATTTGTAATGCCGATGAGGGAGACCCTGGAGCATACATGGACCGCAGTTTGCTAGAGGGTAATCCTCACAGAGTACTCGAAGGTATGATAATCGGAGCTTATGCCATTGGGGCATGCCAAGGTTTTATTTATGTCCGCAATGAATATCCATTGGCAGTGGAACGCTGCGAAATAGCGATTGAAAAGGCAAGAGAGTATAGGCTTCTGGGCAGCGATATACTGGGCTCCGGTTTCAGTTTTGACATAACCATATCTCTGGGGGCAGGCGCTTTTGTGTGCGGTGAGGAGACAGCGCTTATCGCTTCAATTCAGGGAGAAAGAGGCGTACCGCGGCAGAGGCCGCCTTTCCCGGCTCAGAGAGGACTTTGGGGCAAGCCAACTAATATAAACAACGTGGAGACCTGGGCCAATGTTCCTATCATAATCTCAAAAGGGGCTGATTGGTATTCGAAAATAGGTACAAAGCATAGTAAAGGCACTAAAATCTTTTCCCTGGTCGGTAAGATAAACAATACAGGCTTGGTTGAAGTTCCTCTGGGAACTACGCTGCGTGAGATTATTTTTGATATTGGTGGCGGAATTCCTCGAGGCAGGAAATTTAGAGCAGTTCAAACCGGTGGACCATCCGGAGGTTGTATTCCTGCTGCCCTACTTGACCTGCCAATAGATTATGAAAGCCTGCAAGCGGCGGGTTCTATTATGGGGTCAGGTGGGATGATAGTCATGGATGAGGATACCTGCATGGTCGATATTGCGCGCTACTATACTAACTTTCTTTGTGATGAATCATGTGGCAGGTGCCTATCTTGTCGCAAAGGTGTACAAAGAATGAATGAAATCCTGACCGACATCTCGGAGGGGAGAGGTAAAGAAGGCGACATTGAGTTACTGGAAGAACTGGCAACTGTTGTAAAAGGCACATCTCTATGCGGCCTTGGTCAGACAGCGGCTAATCCTGTCCTGGCTAGCATTCGCTATTTCAGAGAGGAATATGAGGAACACATTAAGAAGCACTATTGCCGAGCGGGAGTATGTAAGACACTGGCCAAATCACCATGTCAGAATGCCTGCCCAGCAAGAATAGACGTTCCTCGCTATATTTGGCTAATAAGTAAGGGTAGATTTGATGAAGCACTAGCAGTGATCCGGGAAAAGGTGCCCTTTCCTGCAGTGCTTGGTCATGTTTGCCCACATTTCTGTGAGGATAAATGTCGTCGTGGTCTAATAGATGAAGCATTAGCAATAAGATTACTGAAGCGCTTTGCTGCTGAGCATGACACCGGATTGTGGAAAGGAAACTCAAAGATGTTACCTTCGACTGGAAAGAAAGTAGCTATAGTAGGTTCAGGACCAGCAGGACTAACTGCAGCATATTACTTAGCCAAGCTAGGACATAAGGTAACTGTGTTTGAAGCTTTACCGGTGACTGGCGGCATGATGCGATTAGGTATTCCGGCATACCGGTTACCTAGAGAAGTACTTGATATAGAGATTGAGGAAATAAAGGTGGTAGGGGTGGAAATATGGACAAATAACAAAGTTGAGTCATTAAATGAGTTATTTGCACAGGGCTATAACGCTATTTTTGTCAGTATAGGTGCTAACCGAGCCATAGATATGGGAATAGAGGGTGAGCATACTACTGCTATACTAGATGGCGTGGACTTCCTAGCGAACGTTAATCTAGGCAGGAAGGTAAACATTGGGGCTAAGATAGCAGTAATAGGAGGAGGTAATGTTGCCATTGATGCCGCGCGCACTGCCCTTCGCCTTGGAGCAGAAGAGGTGAGTATTATCTATCGTCGAACGCGAGTTGAGATGCCAGCCAGTGTAGAGGAAATAGATGAAGCAATTTACGAGGGAGTGAAGATACTCTATTTGGCTGCGCCCGTTAAGTTCATCAGTGTCAATGGTACTCTACAAGTAGAGTTTACACGGATGAAATTAGGCGGGATAGACGCAAGCGGAAGACAGAAATCCCTACCTATAAAAGGCAGTGAATTCACTGGTGAGTACGACACGATAGTAAAAGCTATCGGAGAGCATCCAGGGGTACCTGATGGATATGATTTGTCCATAGATGAAAGAGGGAGAGTTGTAGTGGACCCTGATTCACTGGCCACCTCAAGAGAAGGAGTGTATGCCGGAGGCGATGCTGTAACCGGGCCGGCGTCGGTGATAGAGGCGATTGCAGCAGGACGACAAGCCGCTGTATCTATAGACAAATACCTCGGAGGTAATGGAGAAATAGAAGAACAACTAGCACCCCCAGAAGAGGCAAGATCCATTACTACTGAAGAAGGAGAGCGATATCGTTCGCCGGTGGATATGCTACCGCTTGATAAAAGGCTTAAAGGTTTTGCTCAAGTAGAGCTTGGTTTTGATGGTGCTAAGGCAAATGAAGAAGCCAATAGGTGTTTGATGTGTGATTTGGAGGAGAGCTAGATGAGCAAAGTCAGAGGTAAGACGAAATGAGAGAAATGTTAACGCTTAGAATAAACGGTCTGGACGTTAGAGCTGAGGAGGGGTGGAGTATATTGGAAACGGCTAGGTTCTACGGAATAGAGATACCCACCTTCTGTTACCGTGAAGGCCTCTCGGCTTGGGGGGGGTGTCGTCTCTGTGTCGTAGAGATAGGTGAAGGAGTAAACACTAAACTGGTAAGCTCCTGCACCTATCCTGCTACTAAAGGTCTTGTTGTCCGAACCCATTCCAATAGGGTGATAGCAGCCAGGAAAGTTCTGGTTGAGCTCTTGTTATCAAGCTGCCCGAGTTCAAAGACTATTCAGGACTTGGCGTCTAAGCTTGGTGTCCAGAAGGTAAGATTCAAAGTAGAGCATGAAGACTGTGTGTATTGTGGGTTATGCGTGAGAATTTGCGCTGAGCAGATGGGTGCCAAGGCAATAGGTTTTGTCAATAGAGGCAGGAATGTCAGGATAACGACCCCATTTGACAGCAAGTCGGAGGAGTGTCTTCGTTGCGGGGCTTGCATGTATGTTTGTCCTGCCTGTCAACTCCGTTGTCAAGGTCCAGAGCCTCCAGGGGTTATCTGTGGAAGTTGCCTCAGCCTCAATCCTACCTGCCTTGAATCATATCCAGACCTTATGTGTTACATGGGAGGTGCGGGGGATTGTGGCACATGTGTAAGAGAGAAATCAGAGAAAGCTGACTAAAACTAGTAGAGAAGATCTTAAAACTATTCAAGGAAAATATGAAAAAGGAGAAGGAAACATGGTTATGTCGAGGATAAATGCATCTGCGGCTACGTTGACTAAAAATAGAACTGAGGGTTCTATAAGCCCAAGCAGTGGGATGTGTGCCACCTGCATAGACGGTTGCGTGGGAATGTGTGAGATAGGAAAATCAGCTTATAGAGGAACGGAGGTCATATATCCTCAGCCCTATGGTTTCGTTACAACTGCCTCAGAGAAGATTTACCCGCTAGACCTATCACACTTCACAATTTTGGGAACCGTTGTAGGAGCCAAGGGCATAGAAGAAAACTCGGATAAGGCTATTTTCGCTAATGTAGACTTGGAGAGGAAGATCGGTATAGACGGGAATATCAAAATTAAGCTGCCCATAGTAATAGGCGGTCTGGGCTCAACTGCTATTGCTAAAAACAACTGGGAAGGTTTAGCTATAGGAGCTGCCATCACTGGCATCCCGCTCACCATAGGGGAAAACGTCTGTGGAATGGATCCAGATGCTAAGATAGTCAATGGTGAAGTGGTTCATTCCCCGGAACTTGAGCACCGAGTAAAAATATATAAAGAATGGCAGCAAAACGGCTACGGTATAATCATCGTCCAAAACAACATCGAGGATACCAAACTGAATGTTGACAAATACGCTATATCACAGCTGGGCGTCGAAGCGATTGAGCTCAAGTGGGGTCAAGGTGCAAAAGACATCGGTGGCGAGGTGATGATCGGAAATCTGGACAGGGCGCGAATGCTTAAAGATAGAGGTTATGTACTAATTCCTGATCCAGCTTCTCCAACAGTAGACGAGGCATTCAAACAAGGAAAATTCAAGGAGTTTGAGAGGCATTCCAGAGTGGGAATGATTACTGAGGAAGGATTCATAGCAAGGGTGGAAGAACTTCGCAAGAGAGGAGCTAAGTATATCTCTCTTAAAACTGGAGCTTATAGACCGGCTGACCTGGCCAGAGCGTTGAAGTTCTGTTCCAAGGCTAAGATAGACTTCTTAACCATAGATAGTGCTGGTGGTGGAACAGGGATGAGCCCATGGAGAATGATGAACGAATGGGGCATCCCCGGCATATACTTGTGGTCGCTGGCATTCAGGTTTGCCGAGAGGCTTGCCGCCAAAGGAGAGCACCTCCCAGATATTGGCTTGGCTAGTGGATTTGCCTTTGAAGATCAGATATTCAAAGGCCTGTCGTTAGGTGCTCCCTACGTGAAGTTTATAACTATGGCTAGAGCTCCTTTGGCAGCGGCTATGGTAGGAAAGACCATCGGTAAACGAATGGCGGAGAAACAAGTGCCAGTATATATCGAACGATTCGGCACAACCCCCGAAGAAGTATTCGTCACTGCGTCAGAGTTGAAGCAGAGGTTCGGTAATGACTTCGCCAGAATACCCACGGGTGCGCTGGGTCTGTACACTTACATGCAAAGACTTGACGAAGGCCTGCGTCAGTTAATGGCTGGGTCCCGCAAATTTGCCCTGGAATATATCAGTCGGGATGATATCGCAGCCCTAACAGTGGAAGCAGCTAAAGTTAGCGACATACGTTATGTGATGGAAGTTGACAAAGAAGAGGTGGACAAAATACTAGATACCTAATAAGTTATTAGACCTGTATCCTCAATATATCGAAGGCACACTTTAGCTTTATTTGTGTGGTTGAAGATAAAAAAGAATCTGGGCACAAGGTAGAGACAGGCAAATGTAACCACTAGCGAATCTGTCGTGTCATGTGTATGATGTATAACCTAGAGTCGAAATTATACTATGAGAACGAATAGTGAGCTTGTTCTGGCTCGACGAAAGACTGTGAACTAGGGCGACAATTGTCAAACTCTTTTAAAAAGCGCTAGTAACAGTAAGCTCACTTGGACTGTAAAATTGTTTAAGGAGGTAGAGATGATGTATATACATATGGGTGATTATGAAGTGATATCCCACCAGGAAACACCGGAATGCAGCCTCAGGCTGCTGAAGCTGACTAAGGATAAGGGTGTCCACCTACATCACCATCACAAGACAACTCAAATCTACTTTGTGCTGGAAGGAACTGCCCGAGCAACAGTGGCTGGAAAATCAGCAGTACTTAAACCTCATCAAATCATGAGGATTCCACGAGATGTACTCCACGATATCCGAACCGAGGGTGAAGCTCTGGTGCTAAGCATCTCTATACCACCGTTAGATGCCTCTGACCAACATATGGCTATGGAGCACCGAGAAGGATAGCTTGATTGAAAGCCTTTCCCGATTCCTCTTGTAGCACGCTCGTAACTGGATGGGATTTTGGCTCAGACATTGTACTCGTTGTCTAACAAAGCGTCTGCTTATTTTTATGCACAAGGAGAATAAATGCTTATTAAAATCGACGTGGCAATTATTGGTGCCGGGGTAATCGGCCTAGCTATAGCTGGTGAAATCGCCCAGCGAAACAAAGAAGTGTTCATCTTTGAAAAGAACCATACCTTCGGGCTTGAGACCAGCAGCAGGCAGAGCGAAGTCATTCACGCTGGTATTTACAATCCTGAACATTCTCTTAAGACAAAACTCTGTATCAAAGGGAGAAGCTTGCTTTACGAGCTTTGTGACAGACATCATATTGCCTACAGGAAGCTAGGAAAGATTATCGTGGCGGCAAACGAAAATGGAATTACACAGCTTGAAAAGCTTTGCGAGCAGGGGAGGAGAAATGGCATTGAAGATTTGATGCTTCTTTCCCGCACAGAACTGAAAAAGCTTGAACCAAATATCGAGGCCAGGGCTGGGTTATTATCTCCTTCCAGCGGAATTCTTGATTCCCACTCTTTGCAGAAATTTTTTTGCAGACAGGCGAGAGCAAAGGGAGCCAAGTTTGTGTTTAATACCCGGATAATAGGAATTGAAAAGGCAGGGACAGGGTATAAAGTACAAATAAGGGACCGGGAAGGGATTTCTGATTTTGTTGCCCGGGTTGTGATAAATTCCGCGGGCTTGAATTCCGACAAGATAGCCCAACTTGCCGGTATAGATATAGATAAAGCAAATTACAGACTTCATTACTGTAAAGGCGAATACTTCACTCTAAGTTCAAAATATAGAAATCTCATGAGCAGGCTTATTTATCCCACTCCAGAGCAAGCCGGACTCGGAATTCATGTAACTCTGGGATTTGATGGTCGGGTAAGATTGGGTCCCAATGCCCGCTACGTCGAGACAATAAGTTATAGTGTTGACGAGACCCAGAAGGAAGATTTCTACAATTCAGTCAAAAAGTTCCTGCCCATGATTGAACTTGAGGATTTAGCACCTGAATTTGCTGGCATAAGACCTAAGCTCCAAACCCCAGGCGGAGCCTTTCGAGATTTCGTCATTGCCCACGAAGAGCAAGCGGGCTTTCCAGGATTGATAAATCTAATCGGGATAGAATCCCCTGGTCTAACTGCCGCTCCTGCCATTGCCAGATACGTGGGAAGAATGGTAGCTGAGTTTTTTAGTTGAAGTTATTAGTGGTGGGGTTGTGGCTGTGAGGGCACCAAAAAGTCTTAGTTGCAGGTATTTATCAGAATTCTGCTTTACGCAGCTTAAAAATTTGGCATATAATTTTTGGCATACAGCCTCCGATCAATCTTATTTGACATAATGTCTTAAGTGTTTGATCCTAATCCGACTTGGCCAAGGGATGGTATTTGCGGTGAGTCTCTTCGGCATACTTATCGGAGGCATGAACATAGCGGGTGATGCCATCTAAGGATTCATGACCAAAAAGGACTTGAAGAGGAACTGGGTTAGCACCTTCCCCAGCCAAATATAGAGCAAAGCAATGTCTCAAGGTTTCAGGAGTTGCTGTGATTGGCAAGCCGCATCTTTTTGCGTACCTGATAACAACTCTTTGGATGGACCTAGGTGTTAGTCGCATTTTTTCGCCACTCTTATGAGTATCTACCTTGCCACTATGGCGAATAAACAGGGGCCTAAAATGGTCTCGGCGCGATTGCAGGTATCGGTCAATCCATTGCGCAGCTGTATTTGGTAGAAACAATATGAGTATCTTATTTCCTTTGCCTTTGAGGTTAATTTGTTTCCGCTCCAAGTCTACCTGGTCACGATCCAAACTAACCAATTCGGATACTTTCAACCCTGTGTGGAACAATGTTTCCAGAATAGCTTTGTCCCGCAGTTCTATGATATTTGCCCCGGGGGATGGTGCTTCAATTAACCTGATTAAATCTTTAATCTCGGGTATTTGTGGGTGTTTTGAGACAACCTTCAGGTTTTCTACTGCTTCGGACGCTAAAGGGGAGGGATAGTCGATACTGATTAAGTAGCGGAGGTAAACCCGGAGTCCTATCAATTTGTAGTTTATAGTGCACGGGGCAAGTTGCTTGTCACTATGATTGCCTGGCTTCGCTGTGTTTCGACCGTGGGAAGCAAGATATGCCTTATAGGAGGTGATAGTTTTCTTGCTGATTCTATCAAAGGGAACATTGCTCTCATTCAGAAAGCGGTCGAAAACTTCCAGGTATCCCTTGTAGTTGCGAACTGTCAATGGAGAATAATGGTTGGCCTGTAGATTCATTAAAAAGTCATCAATGTGGGGCAGCATTTTAAATTTGTCCTTTTCCCTGCGCGCTGCGCAAAATGTCACCTTGATCAGCCCGACAGGTAAATTCTATAGCTTGCCTCTCATCAGGCACTAGTAGAATCTTGGAATTCGTTAACATCTGCAAATTCCACCATAATTTATGGGCAGAAATATCTCCTATCTCTATAAACAAATCCATATGGCCATCCTTATAGATGCCTAAATCAGCACGTCCCTGGCTGAGGGAAGGCTCGGGAATTACCTCGAAACCTTGATTTGCAAAGTATTCGGTAACAACATCCATCATTTTCCTATGCCAGACGCCACCGTGACGTGCGGATTTCTTAATGCCGTGCTTCTGGGTCAAATCATCCCACAAGTCGTGCCCAACTCTGGCAATCAACTCTTTCGCTGTAATTCTGCCGGTGACAATTAAGAGGGCGATTTTCCTGTAATTATATCTACAGTCGTCACAACCTGGCACTTTGCCTATGACCGTTTGCTCGATGGCTCTCTCCAGCCATTTAATTTCGCGATTGATAGCCTCCTCAACTGTGTGCCATGGCAATCCCGTTCCTGTAAAATCTCTACTTGTACCTGACATAAGACTCATTCCTGCCTATTTTTGCTATGGAACGCTTTATGGACCTCTTTTAGATGCCTGTTAGTGACGTGGGTATAGACTTGGGTTGTCCTGATACTTTCATGGCCCAGCATTTCCTGAACAGAGCGAATATCAGCTCCACTTATCAACAAGTCCGTGGCAAAGGAATGCCTCAGGGTGTGAGGGGTGGCCTCGATTGGCAAGCCGGACCTTATTGCATGCTTGGAAACAATGTTTTGTATTGATCTTGCCGTCAGCCGCATTTTTTCGCCGCTTTTCTGTGCATCTACTTTACCACTATGGCGAATAAACAGGGGCTTAAAATTGTCTTTCCGTGTCCGCAAGTAACGTTCAATCCATCGGGCTGCTGTGTCCGACAGGAAAACTACTCGTATCTTATTCCCTTTGCCTTTGACGCCAAATTCCTTGCGCTCCAAGTCAACCTGGTCACGATTTAAATTAACTAATTCTGATACTCTTAATCCGGTGCTGAATAAGGTTTCCAGGATAGCTCTGTCCCGCAGGCCTATTATATTTGATATTTGCGGGCTGTTTAATAATCTCTCCATTTGCTCCGGGTTTAGGAAGGCAATAAAACGGGGGCCTTGTTTTGGGAGTTCTATTTTGTCAGGGGATAAGGTAGGTATGTCACGCTGAACCAGGAGATAGCGCAAAAAAGCCCTCAACGCAACGATGTGGTAGCTCTGGGTGACGCGCTTCAGTGGCAGGCCATCGCGGGCACGCAGGTGCGCTAAATATAACCTGTACCTTCTGATAAGCTCCAGGTTTATGTCTTCGGGTTTTGTGGCAGGGGAATTCTCGGTGAGCCAGTTATGGAACCGCTCCAAATAACGTCTGTAGTCACGAATGGTGAGGGGAGAGCAGCCTTTCTCAATTTCCAGATATTCTAGAAACTCAGCGATCAATAACTCCAAGGTCATATTTAATCTTTATGTTACATCAATTGCTTCTTTTCGCAGAAGGTACACTCTGCGAAATGGTATTCATGTTAATACTTTTACCTTTTCATGTCAAGTGCCTCGTTTCGCAGCTGCTTGTTCTACTCAAGGCGAAGTAATACGTTCTACGAGCACAAAGGTCGCGATTAAGCTGTTGGAATCTCAAAAACTCGGTTTTGCTGCTCTTCCCCGTCAGCCCGGCGTGAAAACGTCAATTAAAACTAGCCATCAAAAGGCGTGGGGGATATTAAGATGTATCCCCATCCTTTTCATGGCTCTAAAATCGCCTCTCAGAGCGAGTTTTAAAATTATCTAACGTTATATCAGTTTCTTAATCCAAACCATAGCCCGGAAAGGCAAATTCCCTCCTGAAGGTAAACTGATTATGGCGAAGAAGCCCTTAGGAAAGCTAGCATCAATTGACAGCATATTTTTTGAGAGCAATAATTATCACGAACATGGGAATCAAGAAAAAACTAAGAGGTAAGATAGCAAGATACGCCATCAAAGCTCTAGTTAAATTTGCTCAAACGGTAAGCGAGCCACTCATCAAAGTAGTGGTTCTCGAGAAAATCTGGCGCCAGAAAATAACGAACGTGCACCAAATGCTGGCCTCGGTGAAGAGACTTTCAGATGCTACTAGTAAGAATTGTCAAGAAAAATTGTTTGAAAACCTTGCTTGTAAGGGTTTGATTGAAAATCAGAAAATCAGAGATGAAGGGACGAGACATGGTTTGCCCCCTCTCCACACAATTTTGATTTCTCCAACAATGAGACGCAATTTGAAGTGCAGTGGTTGCTATTCGAAGAACTACCAGAAAAAGGATGATTTGCCCTTTGAAATATTTGATAAAGTCATTAAAGAAGGAAAGGAAATGGGGGTTGCATTTTTCACCATTTTGGGAGGGGAACCATTTTTGAGAGATGATAAGAGAAGAGGGAAGGGACACTTTGAAAAAGTAATGACAACAATGGATATTTTGAGTGAGCACGGAGTTCCCTTTGGCTATTCAGTTTGCGCGACAAGAGAAAATGTCGAAGAAGTAATGAGTGGCGAATTTCTGGAATTAATGATACAAAGAGGAGCGTTTGTTGGTTGGTATTTTCTTTATATGCCGGTTTGTGGCGATAGAAACACTGACCCAATGCCTCTCCCTGAGCAAAGAAAATTAATGAAGGAAAGAAGAGATTATATTAGAGCTCATTATCCAATTTTAGTTATTGATTTCTGGAACGATGCCCCTTATGTTGGTGGCTGCATTTCTGCGAAGTATTATTGCCATATTAATAATTTTGGTGACGTTGAGCCTTGCATTTTTGCTCATTTCGCCCAGGCCAATATCAAGAATTGTTCCTTGAAAGAAGCTCTTGACTGTGAACTTTTTAAAGAAATAAGATCCCGTCAGCCATTTGATAAGAATCTTTTCCTTCCCTGTCCCTTGATTGATACTCCCTGGGAAAGTAGAACTTTCCTTAAAATCCCAGGGGTTTACCCCACCCACCCCCAAGCTTCAACCCTAATTGAAGATTTGAAGGACGATTTGGACAAATACTCTCAGGAAGTTCATCGCATTTACACTCCAGTCTGGGAGGAGTGGGCAAAGCGAAAATGAAAATTTGTTTTGTTAGGCTAGCAAACTCTATCGAAAACTACTCAGCAATATGAACAGTAAGTTGATCAAACAAAATGTTGCCGGGTTACTGGCTGAACTCCCTGACGGAGTTGAACTAGTGGCAGCAGCAAAAACGAGAACAGCTGAGGAGATTCTGGAAGCTATTCAGGCGGGAATAAAAATTATTGGAGAGAATTATGTCAAGGAAGCAAGGGAAGCATATAAACTGGTGGGCAAGGGAGCGAAATGGCATTTTATTGGGACCCTTCAAAAGCATAATGTCAGGAGAAATATGCTGGAAATATTCGACATGATAGAAACTGTTGATTCTTTAGACATAGCCAGGGAAATTGATAAAAGATGTGCTCAAATTGGCAAAATAATGCCAATATTGATTGAGGTAAACAGTGGCAGAGAGCTGCAGAAATCAGGAATGCTCCCGGAGGATGTGGGACAATTAGTAGGAGAAATATCTGGCCTTGGAAATATCAAGGTGACGGGCCTTATGACCATGGGGCCTCGTGTTGGAAACCCTGAAGACTCCCGACCTTATTTTGTGGAGACCAGAAAGATATTTGACAAAATTAAAGGGCTGGGGTTACCCAATGTAGAGATGAGATATCTTTCCATGGGTATGACTAACTCTTACAAAGTTGCCCTGGAGGAAGGCGCCAATATAATCAGGATAGGCACAAGAATATTTGGCGAGAGGTACCAGGTATAATAGTTACCGTGCCTAAGCTGCCCTTAAAGATGACAAGCTATCTTATTTAGAAGCCCGTCCATTCCCCATCCTTTGGCAGCAGAAATGAGAGCAATGTCCTCACTCGGCAGCAGGATTTCTTCTTCGAGGAAAGGAATAGTAGTTAATGCATTCAGTTCTGCCTCGCCGCTTAGAGCTAAGTCCAGCTTGTTGAACACGGTAATTTTTGGTTTCTTTTCCAGTTTTAGCTCGCCGAGTATCTTTTCTACTGTGAGGCACTGATTAGCAGCGTTCCTGTGTGTTATGTCAACTATATGTAGCAGCAAATCAGCTTCCTCAAGTTCTTCCAGAGTAGCGCGGAAAGCAGCTATAATAGAAGGCGGAAGTTTGTGAATGAAGCCAACGGTATCGGTGATTAGAAATCGTTGCCCGGTGGGTAGAGCCAGCCGCCGAGTCACAGGGTCCAAAGTAGAAAAGAGCCTGTCTTCCACATCCACAGTGGCTTTGCTTAAAGTGTTAAACAAAGTGCTCTTACCAGCATTAGTATAACCCACAAGAGCTACGATGGGCATGCCGGTTTCCTTACGGCGTCCCCTGTAAAGAGTTCGATGCTTCCTGACACCTTCTATTTTCTGCTGAAGGAGATTGATACGCTTATGGATAAGGCGGCGGTCGGTTTCCAATTGTGCTTCACCGGGACCTCTGGTGCCAATGCCACCGCCGAGTCGCTCTAAATGGCGCCACTGCCCGACAAGCCGGGGTAGAAGATACTGGTGCTGGGCCAGTTCGACCTGGAGTTTTCCTTCATGGGTTCGAGCTTTTTGAGCGAATATGTGTAAAATCAGAGCGCTGCGGTCAATAACTTTAGTTCCCAAGACCTCCTCGAGATTTCTTTGCTGCCTGGGCGACAATTCGTCATCAAAGATCACTGTATCGTACTGGGTTTGCTCTTTGAGGTTGATAAGCTCTTCGATTTTACCCTTGCCTATATAATAGGTAGGCGAAGGCGAGTCCAGCTTTTGAGTTAGCGTACCCACTACATTGGCGCCTGCTGTTTTCGCCAGGTGAGCCAGCTCTTCTAAGGAATCTATAACTGACCAATCGTGGTTGGAGGCTTTGCCTCCTACCCCGACGAGTAATGCTCGTTCTACCTTGGCTTCAGTGGTAAAAAATTTTTGCTTTATCTCCACCTCCTACACAAAATCGAGGTTGCTTCGTCGCTAACGCTCCTCGCAATGACAGTTTCGGGCGTGCCAGGATGATAAGCGATTTATACCCTGTTCCAAACGGTCATCGGAAATGGTCAGGGAAAATCTGATGTAACCTTCTCCCTCCTTACCATAGCCAATTCCCGGGGTTACCGCTATCCTGGCTTCGTCCAGCAATTTCCTGGTAAAATCAATAGATGTATATTCCTGGGGAATCTTGGCCCAGATATAAAAGGTTGCCCTGGGTATCCTGGCTTTCAGCCCTATCTCATTAAGGACTTTTACTAACTTATCTCGGCGCCGTTGGAAAACAGCGTTATGCCCCGCAATGTGTTTCTGAGAGCCACGCAGAGCTTCCACGGCAGCATATTGAAGTGCCCGGGGAATGCCTGAATCCAGGTTAGATTTAACTTTAAATAGGGCATCTAACATGTCAGCATTCCCTACTACCATGCCTATCCGCCACCCTGTCATATGGTGGGTCTTGGACAGGGAGTGAAATTCCACTCCTATTTTCTTTGCCCCAGGTATTTGCATGAAGCTCGGTGGCTTGTAGCCGTCAAAGGCAACTTCGGTATAAGGAGCATCATGGCAGATTGCTAAGGCATGCTGCTCTGCGAAACGGACTGCTTTTTCAAAGAAATCTAGGTCGGCTACAGCGCCGGTGGGATTGTTGGGATAGTTAAGCCACATAAGCTTTGCCTTATCGGCTACCCCGGCCGGAATGGATTCAAAATCGGGCAAAAAGTCGTTTTCCTCATGCAAAGGCATAAAGTAAGGTTCGCCACCGGCTAATATGGTACCCAGAGAATACGGCGGGTAGCTCGGGTCAGGCACCAAAGCCATGTCACCGGGCTCAATAAAGCATAAAGCTATATGCCCGATCCCCTCCTTGGAACCTATGAGCGGCAGCACTTCTCTATCTGCGTCAAGGCTGACGCCAAAGCGCCTTTCATACCACTCAGCAATAGCTCGACGGAGTTCGGGCAGGCCGGCGGTTTCTGGATAACGATGGTTTGCAGGGTCACGTGCCGCCTGACAAATACACTCAATGATATGAGACGGCGTGGCTAAATCAGGGTCACCCATAGCAAAGCTGATTATATCCTCCCCCCTAGCTTTAAGCTCAGCGATCCTCCGATTTATTTCCACAAAAAGATATGGAGGTAATCTATCAAGCCGTTTGGCTAATTCCATCAGTTCCTTCCTTCCAGCCATTCCTCAGTGAAGACTTCTTCTACGGGACCGCTAAGCAGCACCTCCCCTACCATATTCCAGGGTACCGTCAAGGTCTCATCTGTGAGTATTATGTCAACTTTAACCTCAACGGGGATTCGCTCCGGTTGGAACTGGGGCAGGCCCATGTTTGCCTCGACCCGGCTGAGCGTATCCCCCAACATATAGGCTCTACCCTGTCTTATGCCCGTCAAAGTCTCTATGGTCGGAGAGAGGTTGTACCACTTGCATCGGGACTCTGCTTCATCCTCTCCCGGTTCTCTCCCCTCAAGGGAGAGGGTTTGGGTGAAGGTATCCACCGGGATGAACTCATTACCCGTAGCCTGTAACTTAGAGAATTTCATGATATGAAGTCTTCTATGATGCCCTTTGCTTTCTCCAGGGTGACTCCGATAAGATCTGGACTGGCTTTTTCTTCTGTCCTACTCACATCAAGCCAATGAATCCTGCTATCGCCGAGGCGAAACCAGACATACTGGTGACGAACCAGTCTATGCGTTTCATATTTTATTTTATCAGTAGCCTCGGTCAAAGTCATCTCGCCTCGAAGAAACTGCCCTATCTGCTTGTAACCTATGCTCGACATAGAAGGCAAGGAATGGCTATAACCTTTTTTCAATAACTGCTCTACTTCTTCAACCAATCCGCGTTGTATCATTTTATCAACACGCAAATCAATCCTTCTATATAATTCGCTTCTTTCCTGGGTTAAACCGATGAGCAGGGAGGGAAAACTCGGCGTCTTTTTACGCTGTGATTGAGAAGGCGGCTGTCCTGTCGCATGATAGATTTCCAGCGCTCTTATTATGCGGCGGATATTACTGGGATTGATTTTTGCTGCCGCTACAGGGTCAATATCCTGCAACTCCTGATAAAGCCTATGGCTACCTTCTTGCTCTGCTCTGGCTTCTAACTGGCGTCTTAGCTTCTGGTCAGGTGGCACCTGAGGTATCTTCCATCCCTCCACCAACGACCACACATAAAGGCCGCTGCCACCGACCAGTAAGGGCAATTTGCCTTTCTTCTTAACGGCTTTCAGCGCCTCTATAGCCAGTTGGTGATACATAGCCAGGCTAAAATCTTCGTCGGGCTCGACTACATCAATGACATGGTGAGGGACCGATTCTCTCTCAGCCGGGCTCGGCTTATTAGTGCCGATATCCATATACCGATAGACCTGGCGGCTATCGGCGCTTATTATCTCCGCGGGAAAATATTGAGCAAGGTGCAGAGCAAGCTCGCTTTTCCCGACAGCGGTGGGACCGACGATGGCAATCACTGACTATTTTGTTCTTTTCTTGATTTCGGCAGTTTGCGCGACAATACTCAGAAATTCTTCAGCTTTAAGGCTGGCTCCGCCGACCAGGGCACCATCAATTTCCGGATGTGAAATAAACTCAGCAATATTAGCACTGGTAACACTGCCGCCATAAAGGATGCGTAAATCCTGGGCTATGTTCTCATTCCATATCTTAGCCACAACGTCACGAATGAACTGGATAGTAGCTGCCGCCTGCTCACCGCTGGCTGCCTTGCCCGTGCCGATAGCCCAAACTGGCTCATAGGCAATTATCAGATCCTTCGCCACTTCGTCAGAGCTTCGGCTCAAAGCGGCGGGCTCTATACCATTCAAGGCCGCCGTCACCTGCCGGTTAATCACCTCCTCTGTCTTGCCAGCTTCATTCTCTTCAAGCCTCTCTCCAACGCACAAGATAGGATTAAACTTATTTGCCAGTGCTGCCTTTACCTTTTTGTTAACTATTTCATCAGTGTCCCCAAAATACCATCTTCGTTCAGAATGTCCCAGTATGACAAATTCACATAGCTCTCTGAGCATCAGGGGGGATATCTCACCAGTATAAGCCCCTTTAGTCTCAAAATACATGTTTTGTGCACCGAGCTTAACAGACGAACCGTGGAGCATCATATTTATGGCAACTAAGGATACGAAGGGCGGGCAAAGCACTTTTTCCACTCCTTCTACCCTGTCCAGTTTCTCAAGCATCTCGATAACAAGCCTTTCAGCTTCAGTAACCGTGGTATTCATTTTCCAATTACCAGCAACAAAAGGTATTCGCATTTCGCACTCTCCTTCTCACCCCATTAAATTGGGATTGATGCTCTTATTCCTTATCCAACAAAATCCCCACTCCGGGTAAGGCAACGCCCTCCAAAAATCTCAGGCTGGCCCCACCTCCTGTGGAGACATGGGTCATTTTATCCGTTAGTCCCATTTCCTGAACTACTTCAGCAGAAGAACCACCACCGATAATAGTAATGGCATTGAGGGTGGACAGAAAACTGGCTATGGACCTGGTACCTTGAGCAAATTGAGGTATTTCATAAATACCCATAGGGCCATTCCACATGATGGTACGACATTTTTTCAGTTCACTACAGAAAAGCTCAATGGATTGAGGGCCAATATCTACGATATGGCTACCCGATGGTATATCGGTTGTTGGTACTATCCTGGTGGGGGCTCCAGCTTTGATTTCTTCCGCTACAAGTACATCAATGGGGAGCAGAAACGACACCTCGCACTCCTTAGCTGCCTGTACCAATTCCCTGGCCAGGCTCAACTTATCGTTCTCTATTAAAGAACGTCCCACCTCATATCCTTGCGCCTTCAAGAAAGTAGCAGCCATGCCACCGGCAACCAGCAATATGTCAACTTTTCTTAACATGTTTCGCAGTAGCTCTATCTTATCGCTCACCTTAGCACCGCCTATAAGGCAGACCGATGGGCGCGCTGAATCGTGCAAGAGCTTCCCCATAACCTCCAGCTCCTTTTTCATCAAAAAGCCAGCCACCGTGGGCAGGTATTTAGCTACACCTACAGTAGAAGCATGAGCGCGGTGGGCAGTGCCGAAGGCATCATTAACATAAATGTCAGCCAGACTGGCTAGCTTCCGGGCAAAGTCGGGATCATTTAGTTCCTCTTCGGGATGGAAGCGCAGATTTTCCAGAACCAAAATGTCCCCCTCTTTGAGTGTCTCCACTTTGCTTTCTACTTCCTGGCCTATACAATCGGATGCTGTGCTGACAGGCACATCCATAAGCTGTGACAACCTCTGCGCTATTGGCGCCATCCGCAAATTTTCAACTACGTTGCCTTTAGGGCGTCCTAAATGCGAGCAGAGGATTATTCTGGATTTATGGTCAATGAGATATTTGATAGTAGGTAGCGAAGCTTGGATGCGGCTATCGTCGCTAATGGCGCCAGTGTTTACGTCTAGCGGAACATTAAAATCGACCCTGAGTAGAACTCTCTTGCCTGTAACATCTATATCTTCAATGGTCTTTTTCGGCATTTTCCCTCCTAGAAGTCGCGCTTCACTAGAAAACAAGCTGTCTCTTTAAGCGGAGCTTGCCTGGATGTGTCAAGCCGGGTAGCCTTGAGCTGTGCTAAAGCTTTGTGATAGTA
>Ga0209986_10000958_pt1 | contig 28314 bp, 23 predicted proteins | sample BlataG_FD_183168 | JGI IMG/M metagenome (GOLD analysis project Ga0209986, IMG submission 183168) | Deep subsurface microbial communities from Black Sea to uncover new lineages of life (NeLLi) - Black_00105 metaG (SPAdes) (version 2) | ecosystem: Environmental > Aquatic > Marine > Oceanic >...
CGGGGGGCCAGGTCATAAGGCTCTCGTCGGCTCCCCAGCCAGAGCGGGGTATGATGGGCGGCTGAGGCACGCCGAGGGCTGAGACCTCGCTTCGGGCCGCTGCCTTTGCAGCAGCCAAATCGGGGCCGACTGTAGAATCTATGTAAGTCAGGGTGATCTCCGACAGCGTTGGGGAAACGGAAGGAGTGCCTGCATGCAAGGTCAAGCGGTACTCAAGGTAACGGCCTCCTTGAGTCATGATAAGGTTCTCCCCGTAGAAGCACCTGTCCTGACCGACAGGTACAGGGCGGCCTTCCTGACCTTGCTCAACCTCGACGATGTTATACCAAGGCGACCAGGCCACCCCATCCGGACTGGTGCGCACAGCAACGGCCAGTTGCGTGCTGGGAGGCACGTCAGCCGACCAGTGAGCCGCCACAGCGTTGAAGGGAAAAGCGGCCGAGCCGATGGTGGAAGTAAAGACGCCGCGTCCTGAGGCCGCTTCGCTTACAGTCGAAGGGCCCGTCATCTTTCCCGCCGCCAGGCACAACTCGCCGTCGCCCTCTCGCGTCACCTGGATGCCCTGGCTAGCCCCAGCCTCGAAGTCTGCCGCTGTCGTCTGAACCCAGTCGCCGCCGCGAGTGGCTGCTCCCTGAGCAGCGTCCTGAGCCTGTCGAAGGGCAGCAGGGAGGTCGGTGGCTTCTGCGATGAGGGCCATAAGCAGGATAGCTACAATTACCAGGCCGCTAACTACGTTCTTCATAACACCGGTTCCTAAAGATCGATTTTACCAGCAAACGAGATTCTTCGCGCTCAGAATGACACCCGTACAATAAGTGTCCGGTAGTGAAAACTAGGACGGGGTGTACAGAGGCCAATAGAGGTCAAAATAGACCAAGAGGGGCCCAAGTCCCCTGACGCCCTCTGAGACGCACGTCCAGGGCTGTGTGGCGGTGGGCTATCTTGTCGTTCCGGACAGCGATGGCGATAGCCTTCCTGGTGCCTACCAGCACCACCAACTCCTTGGCCCGGGTCACCGCCGTGTACAGGAGATTGCGCTGCAGCAGGAGATAGTGCTGAGTCAGGACAGGTATGACCACAGCCGGGTACTCGCTCCCCTGGCTCTTGTGCACGCTCACGGCGTAGGCGTTAACCAGCTCGTCTAGCTCGCCGAATTCGTAGGGCACAGGGCGGTCGTCTATGCGTACCACCATGATCTGATCTTCCAGATCAAGGCGCACTATCCTACCGATGTCGCCGTTGTAGACCTCTTTGTCGTAGTTGTTGCGCGTCTGCATCACCTTGTCGCCCAGGCGAAAGAGGCGGCCAGCGAGCCGATGCTCGCTTTTGCCAGGGCTCGCGGGATTGAGAGCCTCCTGCAAGCGGGCGTTGAGGTTCGATACTCCCACCGCCCCCCGATACATGGGCGAGAGCACCTGAATGTCGTCAAAGGGGTGATAGCCAAACTTGCGTGGAATTCGTACTTTCACCAGGTCAACGACGAGATCAGCAGCTTTTTCGGGGTCTTCCTCGACGAAGAGGAAGAAGTCCTTGGCCCCCTTGGCGAAGAGAGGCATCTGGCCGCGGTTGATGCGGTGGGCGTTAGCAACGATCAAGCTATCTTCAGCCTGGCGGAAGATTTCGTCCAGCGTGACCACGGCTACCTGTCCTGAGGCGATGATGTCCCGGAGTACATTGCCCGCTCCCACACTAGGCAACTGATCCACATCGCCCACCAGCAGCAGGTGGCTGGCCGGGTCAATGGCCTTGAGCAGGTGATTGGTGAGGAGGAGGTCGAGCATAGAGGCTTCGTCCACTATGACCATATCCGCTTCCAGCGGGTGGTCCTCGTTTCGCTGGAAACCTTTCTGAGGCGAGAATTCGAGCAGGCGGTGCACGGTTTTGGCCTCCCGGCCGGTGGCTTCGCTCAGGCGCTTGGCCGCCCGGCCAGTGGGCGAAGCCAAAGCACAGGAGCGGCTCCTGGGCTCCAGCAACCGGATGATGGTTCGTACTGTGGTGGTCTTGCCCGTACCGGGGCCGCCGGTGAGCACCGTCACCTTGTTGGTCAAAGCCGTGCGCACCGCCTCTTGCTGGCCGGCGTTCAGGGGCTGGCTTGTCCGCTCCACCAGGTAGGCGAAGACCCGCTCCCAGTTGGCCGACTGGTAGAAAGCCAGCCGGCTGCGCTGGACGTTGATGAGGGTCCGCAAGCGATTGGCTACCCCCACCTCACCGTAGTAGAAGGGCAGCAGGTAAACGGCCTTCTCCTCTCTGATAGCAAGCCCCGGCTGATCCAGGGCGGGGTAGGTTATGTTCTCGCGGTGGACCTGCTGCTCCTCTTCCAGCCGCGCGACCCCCGCCTCGACCAAATCGGAAGGCACGTTCAATATCTTGGTGGCCTCTTGGACCAACTTCCCCTGAGGGGCATAGACGTGTCCCTCGTCGGCCAACTGGCTCAGCACGTAAGCGATTCCGGCGGCCACCCGCTGCGGTGAATCGGTGGGCAGCCCTAGTTTGCGGGCGATCTTGTCGGCGGTGAGGAAGCCTATACCGTGGATATCGCGGGCCAGGCGGTAGGGATCCTCTCGTACCACATTGATGGCCGCATCGCCGTAGTGTTTGTAGATCTTCACCGCCAGGGAAGTGCTAACGTCGTGGCTCTGGAGGAAGAGCATCACCTCCTTGATGCTTCTCTGTTCCTCCCAGGCCTGCACGATCATCTCTACCCGCTTCTTGCCTACGCCCAGCACCTCGCGCAGGCGGTCGGGATGGTGCTCGATGATTTCCAGCGTATCCAGCCTAAAGTGCTTAACGATGCGCTTGGCCGTGACCGGCCCGATGCCCTTGATCAGGCCTGAGCCGAGGTATTTGCGGATGCCTTCCACCGTGGCTGGGAGCACCGTCTGGTAGTTTATCACCTTGAACTGACGGCCGTGCTGAGAATGGGTGGTCCAAAAGCCCTCCAGGCGCAGGCTCTCACCCACGTTCACACTCATGAGGTTGCCCACTACCGTGACCAGGTCGCCTCGCCCCTCCGGCTGGAAGCGGGCCACGGTGTAGCCGTCCTCTTCGCTATAGTAGATGATGCGCTCCAGGGTGCCGTCCAACTTTTCCAGCACAGGACCTATCTCCCCTGCGAAAAGCTGCCGCTATGATACCAGAAGTGGGGAAAAAAGGGAAGCTTGGGCAAAAAACCACCAGCGTCAACCGGACGAGGAGGCTTTTGTTGTTTCCAAACGAGCCAAAGTCTGCTATACTATTAGCAACGAAATAAAAAGGGATTGCAGAGGTCGGTGGTCCCCCTCTCGAGTGTTGCTGGACACAAACGAACTCGTGGACTACTACATCTTGTATCACAAAAACTAGATGAACCGCCATATATCGTGGGGTAGAAGCCCCATCTGGCGCTAACAACACTCAACAGGGAGACTACCCAGAGGTCGTGTCTCTAGTAATCCCAATACCTACTCCTGACAGGCCCAGGAGACAGGCGTGGGCATACGATGGCACAAAGCCGCTTGCTGGGCAACCGGGGGCGGCTTTTTTGTTGGTGTGGGGCATTCTGGTAATGGAAAACAATGCGAATATTGATGTAGACAAACTCATAACCTTCGGCCAGATGGCACTTGAACAAGGCTGGTATGACCAGACACGCGAGTATTTTGAGCAGGCCCTGGCCTTGGATGCTTCCAACCGAGAAGCCATGAAGGGGCTTGCACGGGTCAATGAGATACTGAGCCGCAGGGAGGCTGCGGCAGCCGAGCCGCCAAATGGCTGTTGAGGTCAATTGGGAGGGCAACACTCAGGGATCTCCGGTTTGTTCAAGACGATGGATTTTACTTGGCGGATATCAGGAGTTTGAAGGGGTGTCAAGGGAGAATTTTGGCCTACGTACCCCCTGGACAAAAGCCGGGTTTTTGGGTATAATATAATAGGACAGAAGAGAAGACCGCCGTTGAATACGCCTTGAGGCGGAAGCGTGGCCTGGGAAGCCCACAAGCTATGAGAGCGAAAGGAGGTGTTCGCCGCGGGAGTGTATCGGATTTACCATGTTACCGCAGCGAAGATCAAACCTGGAAAGGGAGATGAAGCAGCGAAGTGGTGGCAAGAAAAGGGCAAAGCTTTGTTTGATTCGGCTCCGCGCACCAAGTCAGTGAAGGCCTACGCCGTGCAGTTCAAGTTTGGTGGAGAATATGGCCTTGAGATCTGGAGAGAGATCGAGGACTACGCTTCCTTCGACCGCCTGGACGAGGATATCCTTGCCAACCCCAAGAAGTACGCTGCGTACGTTGAGGCTCAAGAGCTACTGGAATGGGGCCCGCCTGATGGGGGACTGGCCCGAGTCCCACTGGTCCCCTCCAGAGGAGTAAACGGAGCGGAGTCTTCCCAGGCCACGCCGGTGGCAAGAAGTCACAACCCCAACCATGAGAAACACAACCACCGACCTTCCCCCTAAACTCCAAGCCTTCGCCTCCCTCCTCGACCCCCAACCTCACGCAGTCCAGGAAGCGTTCCAGTTCCTGCTGGCCACCGCCATGCACGAGGCTGACAGTTTCGCCTGCTGAACGTGGTCCAGGTTGAAGGCAGGTGGCACTACCCATTCAGTGGTGCAGGTGAGCTGTTTACTGTGGTGAGGCCAGAGATGAGCAAGGAAATGGAGAGAAGGGTTAGGCAAACGGTGCGGGAGATCCTTGGGGAGGACGGCTTGCTTTGAGCACCTCAAAAGCCTTCATGCTAGCAATTGCCCTCATGATAATCCTCGTCGGTTGTGGCCCGAGGCTACGCTCGGTTGAAACAAGGGAAGCAGATCAGCCCTTGGAGAGCGAGCCTAGTCAGTGTACACACACTATCAAAGGCAAGGTCACGGACAAGAGCAATGGAAGAGAGATCCCTAACGCCAGGGGCGTGGTGGTTACTGTCACGGGAACGTTCAAGTTTGAGGGCAGCACTTTTGAGCTACGCTTTCCGGCGATGTCTGTGGCTGATCTCCGAGTAGAGGCCCCGGGCTACAAGCCTTTTTCAAGGCAGCTCAAAGCCCATTACGAGCGCAACGCCGCACTCAAGATCGAGATACGGCTAGAGCCTGCGGGGCCAGTGGAGGTTACGCCACAATCATTGTAACCAAGTCACCCCTTTGAGATGAGGAAACATGGCCGAGGTGATAGGTTGGATCTTGGGCATTGCCATCTGCATAGCGCTACCGCTGGCCCTGGGCTACTGGGCGCGGGCCCTGGCCGGCGCCGGCGGGCTGGCGCCCCCACATACCAAACATATTATAGAGGAGGAAACACAGTGAAGAAGTTGGTCTTACTATCGCTCCTAGGGTTGGTGTTCGTTGCTTGCGGCCCAACGCCGGTGCCTCGTGTTCTTGACGTGCTGCCTACCCACACCCCAGTACGCTCTGCTACACGAACCGTCACGCCTATCCCGCTGCGGCCAACCCAGCCGGCTGTCGAGGTCACGCCTACTGATACTCCTCCCTCACCAACGTTTACCCCGTTGCCTACTTCCACCCCCCAGCCTACCCCAACCCTCCCCGCCGAGATCACCATCGGCGACTATGTAAAGGTAGTCGGCAGTGAAGCCGACCAACTCAGCTATCGCTCCGGTCCTGGGCTGAACTACACTCGCCTCAGGTTCCTCCACGACGGGACAATTCTCAAAGTACTGGATGGCCCTGAGCAGGCCAATGATCTCACCTGGTGGCGGCTGGAGGACGAGGAGGGGGACATCGGCTGGGCGGCAGACAAGTGGCTGGAGCCGACAACCCCGTAGTTTGTAGTGCAGGCAAACCTACGCATCCTTGTCAGCAGGCAGGAGCCAGAATTGACTCTTTAGTATTCTAACCCCATAGTTCTGAGGAGTAACCAAGGTACATCATTGACGACGAGGAGGTGGCCATCCTGCCTGCGAGCCGTCCTTTCCTGGTGGCTGGCCATGACAAACAACCCACCGCTGCCTGTGGAAGAGCCAGCCCAGGAATTACGAGAGGCAGCAATAAAGCTCTTCAAAGAGCTAACAGACTGACCCCCAAGATGGTCAATACCTACCTTGACAAAACCCCAATTGGGAGTACAATGGTTACAAATGCCCATCGCTATGTCTGCTTTCGAGTGTGGTATCTGATGGGCGTCTCCCCGCTGGTCTTGTCAGGTGTCCCGGCGGGGAGGTTTTTGTTTCCACTTACCGATCAGTAAATCCGTCATGAATTGGTAACCGGCCCCCTGGAAAAAAGAAGGCGAGCCCATTTAGGCTGGCCCTCTCCATAAACTGCTGGCGCTGAGTTTGCGCAAGCGCCCCAGCCTGGTACAATGGGCCGGTAGGACCAAGATGGGCTAGGAAAGGGGACTTGTCTTGGTCAACGTGATTTACCTTGCCACCATTCCGCCCCTGGCCTACCTGGCTGAGGGTTAGGGGCTGGCATTGGCGGCCATCCCTAGCCTCGCCTTGCTGGACGCGCTGATCCTGTGAAGACGAGTGTCAGGTTAAGGGCCACAGGAGTTGCGTAGCCTTGCACGCTGTAGTACAATATGACTGAGTAATGAAAAGATCACAGCTACAGCCCCTCTTCGTGGCTGGCGCCGTGAAATCCTGCCCTCGGGTCCCTGCGGTCGCTCCAGGCCACAGTTCGCTAGCTGCCATCTGGTTATCCTACAGCCGCCTTGAGCGAGGGAACGAGCAATTAAGTCTTGGACAATCGTTACCAGGTGGCACTGGGACACCGCGCCCTGAAAAGCGTGTTAATACGAAACGGAGACCGATGGGAAAAGTCTATCGCCACAAGCCTAGGGCACCTGACAAATACCTGGGGTGGGTCGAGCCCGAAACCGGCAAGGTCTTCCGGCACCGCCGTGGCCCGGATGTGTACCTCGGCCGCGTGGAACTGGATACCGGGAAGGTCTACCGCCACCGTCATGGTCCCGATGAGTACCTGGGCCAGGTGAACTTGGACAACGGCAAGGTCTACAGCCACCGTCACGGGCGGGATCGGTACGTGGCAGAAGTCAAGCCGGACGGGGGTATCTATCGCCACAAGCCCGGCGCGCCCGACAACTACCTGGGCAGGGTGGAGGGATTGCACTCGCTGGCAGAGGGCGGTGCAGCATTCTTCCTGCTCCTGCTGCCTGTCGTCGAAGGGGCCGAGATCTGTGCGGGGCCTCTTGGGTAACTGCCAGTCCTGCCGCGATAGCGGCCATTGTCACTATCCATATCCTCTTTCCTAGGCGGACCGCCGAACAAGCAAGAAAGGGTCACAAACGATGGCGAGTCTCACTAAGAACCAGGAAAAACGTCCACCTGTCTCTAGGAACATTGTTTACGCTATTGGCGTAGCCGGGTTTCTGCTCACTGAATTCCTCGCGCGGCACGTCATTCTCCCCCAACCCCCACGTGACGTGACCGTCTGCGTGTCCCTGTCCATTGAATGGGCCATGTTCTTCGTGTTCATTGTGTACTGGGTGCCCAAGGTCGAACGCAACAGTATGGAAAGCTTGGGTGTCACAAGCTTTCGATGGCGGCACCTTGTTGTAGGGATTGAAGCCTATGTCCTGGCGTTCGTGCCCCTTGCGCTGACCGGTTACGTCCTGGATACCATTGGCCTGCCGTCATTGCGGTCACTTCAGCCCACATTGAGAAGTTATCAAGTCTTCACTCTCATTGGGCTGTTTCTCACCGGCCCCATCCTAGAAGAGTTCCTCTACAGGGGGTATCTGATCGAGAGACTGACTTCACTGCTCGGGCGCCGATGGCTCGCCGGGCTGGTTTCTTGGCTAGCCTTCACGGTCGTCCATTACCGGTTGATCGGTCTAGGCCCCGTGGTATAGATAGGTGTGATGTCCGCTGTCTTGGTCTTGCTTCATCTTCGCCAGAAGAGTGTCTGGCCGTGTGTGGTGTTTCACGGTGTGAACAGTGCGTTGGCCTATCTGATCTGCCCGCTCCTGGTCTCCCGAATCATTAATGGCCGACATATAGATCGGCGGATGAAGTCGGTCTGTGAAGGAGGGTGAAGTGGCCGCCTAACCCCTGCTGGTGTGCCCTGCAAGCTGTCGTCTGCTAACCGGTGAGAGTCCAATCGTGGTAACTGCCAAGAGGCCACCTAGTAGGCTTCCAGTGCTTCGGGGTGACTGGAGGTGCTGGAGCGGAGTATCCCGCTGACAATGGGAGCAAAGCAGCAAACAGTACAGAAGCCACCTGCGTCAACCGCATGGGTGGCTTTCTCTGTTGCCAAACGAGCCAAAGTCTGCTATACTATGCCTGGCCAAATAGAAAAGCGATTACAGACTCATGGCTCTGGTAATCCCAGCACCTACTCCTGACAGGCCCAGGAGACAGGCTTGGGCATACGATGGCACAAAGCCGCTTGCTGGGCAACCCGGGGCGGCCTTTGGTTTCTGGACGCCGGGACCTGTGGGGAAACGCTGGGCAACCGGCGTTCCTACCCTGACCGCGGCGAAATCAGGAAGGAGGATGAATCATGTCCAGAACACCGGGAATCGACGTATCCCGCTGGCAGGGCGAAATCAATTGGGAAATGGTTGCGGCGGCTGGATATCGCTTTGCTGTTATCCGAGCCACAGTGGGTAATTACTACACCGATCCGCAATTTTGTGTGAACTGGAGCGGCGCAAGAGACGCAGGGCTACTCGTTTCCGCATACCACGTTGTGAGACCTGACCATTCCGCCGATTCACAAATTGATCGCTTTTTTGATGCCCTGGGGGACAGAAAGGCCGACTTACCGGTGGTTCTGGATATTGAAGTCAGCGGCGGTGTCAGTCCTGCCGACATTACGGCTTGTATTAGGCACTGCCTGCAAAAGGTAGAGCAGATGCATGGCCGAAAGCCAATCATCTACACCGCCAAGTGGTTTTGGAACTATCACGTGTTACCGTCGTCAGGGTGGTCTGAATATGATTTGTGGGTAGCCAACTATGGGGTTTCCGCTCCATCGCTGCCCGCTGCATGGAGTGGGTGGAAATTCTGGCAATACTCAGAAAAGGGAGATGTTCCAGGGATTGGCACGGGATCGACCGACCTGGATTGGTTTGCCGGAAGTTACGAGGATTTGCTGGAATACGCCCGCGAAGTTGCACAGCCAATTTCTCCACTGGACGAATCCCATTTTCCACCTTACATCTTCGGCCTGCACGACCCTGGCGGACAAGACTTGATGGTCGAGAAACACAAGCAGGGTTGGGTGCTGGTCAGCCAAGAGTTAGGGGCAGACCCGCATGGCCCGGGCGGCCCGAACTACAGTTACCTGTCCAATCAGGGCCTGGGGGTCATCGCGCGTCTCAACCACGGCTACGGCGACAGAGGCACCATCCCCGACTCCAGCCGCTACGACGACTTCGCCCAGCGTTGCGGCAACTTTGTAGCCGGCTCCAAAGGCTGCCATATCTGGATCATCGGCAACGAGCCCAATGTGTCCTGGGAGAGGCCCGGGGGTCCAAACGGCGAGGTTATCACGCCAGAGCTTTACGCTCGCTGCTACCGTAAGTGCCGGGATAACATCCGCTCCCGGCCGGGGCGAGACAAGGATCAGGTCGTCGTGGCGCCTGTGTGTCCCTGGAACACTGACACCAAGTACCCCGACAACCCATCGGGCGATTGGGTCAAGTACTTCCGCCACATCCTGGACCGCCTGGTGGGCCAATGCGATGGCATCGCCATTCACACCTACAGCAACGGCTACGCTCTTGATTTTATCACCAAGGACTATTGGCAAGCTGCGGCCGGCTACACTCACCTGCGCCATCAGTTTCGTACCTACATTGACTTCATGAACGCTATCCGGGAAGACATGCACAACCTACCTGTGTACATCACCGAGACGGACCAAAAGTTAGAGTGGAAGAACGAGCCGGGCTCTCAGTGGGTGCAAACAGCCTATCAAGAGATTGACCGCTGGAATAGCGAGCCGGCAAACCAGCCCATCCAGGCCCTCATCCTCTACCGCTGGCCCCTGGTCCAGGATGAACCCCAGTGGGCCATCAGCACCCGGCCTCACCTCATCAACGACTTCAAGGCTGCAACGGACAACGAGTATCGTGTGCGACTGCCGGGCATCTCGCCCTACAGGGTGGGCTGGCTAGACATAGACATGCCAGCTAGTATAGTGGCCAGCCAGATGGCGACGGCAAGGCTGCGCCTCAAAAATGATGGCAGCAAGACCTGGGTCAGGACTGGCGCCCATAAGGTGCGCTTGGGCTATCGCTGGTACAGCCCTGCTGGCCAGGAGCTGGCCCTGGCGGATCTCAGGACTTCGCTGCCCCACGATGTAAAGCCGGGCTCGCTGGTGATCTTCGAGGAGGCCAAGGTGCAGGCCCCGCTAACGCCGGGTGAGTACATCCTGCGTTGGGACATGATCGAGGAGCCAGACACGTGGTTTTGGAAGAAAGGTTCCCCCAGGGAGGACATCCGCGTGGAGGTTCAGGAACCCCCGCCAGAGTACAAGGTCGCCTGGCTTGACTACAGCGTGCCGGACACTATGCTGCCGGACACCGTGACCACGGCCAGCTTCAAACTCAAGAACGAAGGCTCCAAGAGCTGGCCCGCCGAAGGCCCAAACGCCGTCCATTTAGCCTATCACTGGTTCACTCCCAGCGGGCAATTGGCTGGCTGCTGGGCTACCTTTCGCACCATCCTGCCACACAATGTGCCGCCCGGATCAGAAGTCAATTTGGCCAACATCGTCCTGAGATCTCCAGTTGGCCCTGGGCAATACACGCTGCGCTGGGATTTGGTGGAGGAGGGAATAGCCTGGTTCTCAGAAGAAGGAGCGACCCCGTTGGAGCTGGCCATTGAGGTCGTCGAGGGAGACATCCCTTCGACCCCTTGGCGGGCCCGGGCTAGCCACAACCAGGCCAACGTGGGCAAAGCCTTCGACAGCGACCCGGATACCTTCTGGGATAGCGGGGCCGCGCAGCAGCCGGGCATGTGGTACGAACTGGATCTGGGCCAGATCCAAACCGTTGCGCGGATAAGGATAGAGAGCCCTGGGCGCGGCTTCGCCGTGGGCTACATCCTCAGTGTCTCCACTGACCGGACCGATTGGCAGGTGGTGGATGAGAATCCCCACAACTGGAAATCCATTGATGCCAGCTCCACCCCCCGCTCGGTGCGCTACATCAAGATTGAGCAGACCGGATCTCCCAGTTGGGGTGCTCATTGGCTCGTCAGCGAGATCACTGTCGGCCTGGCACATCCCTAGCTTGCACACTTCAGGACATGGGCGTGACCCAATGCCGCAAACGAAGCGAATCTGCTTCAGCATACCAGCCGCGACTCCAACTGGCACGACCACCTCGACGGTCACTGCCACATCTTGAGTATGAAAAAGCCTTGACAAACGGTTCCTATGGCCCATAACAACTCGCTGGAGGCGACTGCGCTGAGCGCGGTGGTTTGGAAGGTTGTTGGTGAGCGGAGTTGGCTGCGCGACGGAGGGTGGTCTTCCCCTGGCCGCGCAGCGCCTCAGCTCGAACCGTTAGGCAGCATCAAACGAGAGTTGAATGACTACCATGTCTGGGGAATTGCAGCAGGTATCACACAAAATCGGTTCGCTGAACGAGAAACCCCTTCATGCCGCTTTGAAAGAATGGTATGCGCGGCCAAACGATCAGTTTGAGGTATCGGTCGATGGTTTTGTAATCGACATCGTGCGGGGCGATCTCCTGGTGGAGATTCAAACGCGGAACTTCGCAGCCATAAAACGAAAACTGGTCAAGCTAACAGCCCACCACCCGGTGCGGTTGGTGTATCCGATAGCACGAGAGAAATGGATCATTAGGCTGGCAGGAGATGGACACAGTCAGTTGGGTCGCCGGAAATCGCCCAAGAGGGGAACTCTAGAACAGGTCTTCGGGGAACTGGTGAGCTTTCCACAATTGCTCTCGAACCCTAACTTCTCCCTGGAGGTGCTGTTCATGCAAGAGGAGGAAGTCCGCCGATACGATAGCAAACGTGGCTGGCGGCGGAAGGGATGGGTCACGCACGAGCGCCGACTTCTGGAGGTAGTCGGTCAACGGCTTTTCGAAACGCCGGCAGACATAGGCGCGCTTGTTCCGTCTCAATTGGCTGAGCAGCCATTTACGACATCCGACCTGGCCGCTGCCTCGGGCAAACCGCGGTGGCTGGCGCAGAAAATGGCCTACTGCCTGCGCGAAATGGGCACAATCGCGCAGGTGGGAAAACGTGGCAAGGCAATCTTGTACGCTCGGACTACACATGCCGCCTAAGTTATGGTCGCTGGGGCGGTCGCCCGTATGGCCGCCAATTCAGAATCGTGCGTGAAAGTTTCCCTGAGTGTTCCGAATAGGCATAGGCACCTGCGTTACCCAAACAGCCACCTGCGTCAACCGCACAGGTGGCTTCTTGCTATTGCCAAATGAGCTGAAAACTGGTATACTGTACTTGGTAGCCAATCAGTAGATGGTAGCTTGCTGATAGCTATCGATCAGAGGTTCTCAAAGGTGATGAACAGGGGGCTTCAGGGGCACACGCTGTAGGCGATTATGCCGCTTAAGTGATAAGGAAATGAAAATGTTCAGAAGAGCTAAACCAGCAGTCTTCGTTATTGCTTCAACTTTGTCCTTCACTCTAATCTTTGGCTGTGCCCAGGCACCCGCCCCTGGGCCAGAGTTAACCCCAGTTGAGGTAGCTACTCCGACAATTATCGCTACAGTAGTAGGAACAACAATGCAACTGCCTGTGCCAACCAAGACGCCGACTTGGCCTCCTAAACTAACAGCCACTCCAACTCCAACCGCAAAGCCAACGGCAACCCCAACACCCAAGCCAACAGCTACACCGACACCGTTTCTGCCAACACCTACTCCAGGGCCGCGTACGCAGACTCCAGCCCCACCAAAGCCTACGCCTGTGCCGCCCACCCCCCCTCCAACCCCTCTGCTGCCTACTCTCACACCTACTATGGTGCGCACCACACCGGATGTGGGATTGGACGCCGAAAGCGCCTTGGCCATCCTACCCTCTGCTGGGGAACTTGGCGTGGATCGCCTGGAATTCGACGAATCTATCATGCGCGACGTGGGCAATGGGTTGGGCGACGTGCCGGCTTTCCGTGTCCACATTCCATACCAGAGCCGATTCACAGAGTTGGTGGTCTTTGCCGATGCCGATGATGCTGACCGCTTCGTGGACCAGGAGTTCTCCATACACAAGAGCCAGGGCTATCCACCTATCTGGCAGGATATGGGGGACGAGTCTTTTACCGTCCGGTACGAAGTTGTAGTGCGGGTTGGGCGCTATGTCCTCATAGCTATGCCGATATTCAACCTTGACCAGCTTCGCCCGTCTGTCCAGCGGTTGCAGGCATTCGTGTCGCCACGCACACCTGCCAAGTCAATTGTCTTCGTAGACTGGGAGGGGGGAAACCTTGAAATCTTTGTGGAGAACGCCGACGGCTCGGTGATCAATTTGACTAACCACCCCAGTGCAGATGCGTACCCCTCCTTGTCGCCCGATGGTACGCGGATTGTCTTCGCCTCTAATCGCGACGGCCCCGCGCACGTTTTCGTGATGAATGTGGACGGTTCGGGGTTGGCCCGGTTGACCAACAGCGGGTCTGGAGATACTATGCCTGGCTGGTCACCTGATGGCACGCGGATAGTCTACCAGACCCTCCTCCCCAATCACAACTGGGAAATCTACGTAATGAATGCCGACGGCTCGGGGCAGACCAATCTGACGAACAACCCGGCAATCGATACCTCACCGGCCTGGTCGCCTGATGGCACGCGGATTGTCTTCGAAACCAACCACGATGGTGACTTTGAAATCTACGTTATGGACGGCGACGGCTCAGGACAGACGAATCTAACAAACAACCCGGCAGCGTACGATATTGCCCCCGCATGGTCACCCGACGGAAGGCAGATCATCTTCCGCTCCGATCGCGACGGCGACAGGTTTGAGTACAAGCCCTACGTGATGAACGCCGATGGCTCCCAGGTCACACCATTGGAATAGGGTGGATTCTAATGGAGTTCCTGGTCTTCTGCCCGGCCCAGCGAGTTTCGCATAAGGTCACTTTCCTCAAACTGGTATCTGAGCAAGAAAAAGCCACCTGCGTCAACCGCACAGGTGGCTTTTTTCTATTGCAGAGCGAGCCGCAATCTGATATAATGTGTCTAGCAACCAAACAAGGGTATTCTCTGCTTGCTATGGACTCTGGGGGTACGCCTCAAGCTCTGCCGGCTTCGCTGCGCATGCCCGGACTTGATCCGCCCTAACTTTGACCGCCACGTCAAATTGGAGGTTGACAAATCGTCTGATTCTTGGTATAATACTATTGGGAGCGCTCGCAAGAAAACAACTCCAAACATCTCCTTGAGCGACACGAGTTACGGCCTTTTTTCTGGGATTTTGTCGGGAGCGCTTCCAGGAGCAGCCGATGTCTCCTACACTCGAAGAAGTCGCCCGATTGGCTGGCGTCTCTCGCTCCACTGTCTCCCGGGTCATCAACAACCACGCCAACGTCCGCCCCGAGGTGCGGGAGCGGCTCTGGCAGGTCGCCCGAGAGGTAGGCTATCAACCCCATGCCGCCGCTCGCAGCCTGGTCACCAATCGCACCCATGTCATCGGTATGGTCATCCCCGAAGCGGTGACGACGCTTTTCACCGACCCCTTCTTCCCCCTCTTGCTGCGCGGTGCCACCGACGCCTGTAACTCTCACCAATATCAATTGATGCTCTCCTTGTTTACTGCCAATGCTGACCAGCAGGAGATATACCAGCGCATCCTACGCAACGGTTACCTGGACGGGACGATCGTGGCTTCGGCCTCACTGGATGATCCGCTGATCCCCGATTTGCTGCGCGACCGGATCTCGTTTGTCTGCGTAGGGCGGCATCCCTATGAGCGGGTCCATGTAGAGAGAAGGTTTTGCGGATGAGCTGCGAAGAGCGCATAGACGAGTTGCTGGCGCAGATGTCCCTGGCGGAGAAAGTCGGGCAGATGCGGCAGATCAGCGGTGTGAGCGAAGGACAGGAGGAACTGATTCGCCAGGGGGTCGTGGGCTCATTCCTCAATGTCCTCGGCGAGCAGGCCCGCGAGTACCAGCGCCTGGCGGTGGAGGAGTCGCGGCTGGGCATTCCGCTGATTTTTGGCCGGGACGTGATCCACGGCTTCCGGACCGTCTTCCCGATTCCGCTGGGGCAGGCGGCCACGTTCGATCCGGAGATCGCGCGCGAAGGGGCTTGGATCGCCGCCCGAGAGGTGGCTGCCTTTGGCATCAACTGGACTTTCGCCCCCATGGTTGACATCGCCCGTGACCCACGCTGGGGCCGGATCGCCGAGGGCGGCGGTGAGGATCCTTATCTGGCGGCGTGCATGGGCGCGGCCATGGTGGAGGGCTTTCAGGGAGAGGATCTGGCCGATCCGGAGCGGATCGCGGCCTGTGCCAAGCACTACGCGGGGTACGGCGCGGCCGAGGGAGGCCGGGACTACGACGCCACCTGGATACCCGAAGGCTTGCTAAGGGATGTGTACCTGGTCCCCTTCCATGCCTGCGTCCAGGCAGGTGTGGCCACGCTGATGAGCGCCTTCAACGATCTGAACGGCGTGCCAGCTTCGGGCAATGCGTTCACCCTGCGACAGATTCTGAAAGGGGAGTGGGGCTTCGACGGCTTCGTGGTCAGCGACTGGAACTCGATCATCGAGATGATTCCCCACGGCTTCGCTGCCGACGAGAAGGAGGCAGCACTGAAGGGGGTCACGGCCGGAGTTGACATGGAAATGGTCAGCACCAGCTACGCAGAACATACTGAGGCGTTGATTGAAGAGGGTGCGCTCCCCATCGAGTTGATCGACGACGCGGTGCGGCGCATCCTGGGGGTCAAGTTCAGGCTGGGGCTGTTCGAGAATCCGTATCACGAGCAGGAGCGCCAGGCAGTGGTCCTCTGCGACGAGCACCTGGAGGCAGCCCGGAAGGCGGCGCGGGAGAGCTGCGTGCTGCTCAAGAACGACGGTCTGCTACCTCTGAACAACGAACTCGATAGGCTGGCCGTGGTCGGGCCGCTGGCTGACGCGGGCAGGGATCAGTTGGGCTGCTGGGTCCTCGACGGGAGGGGCGAGGAGAGCCGCACACCACTGCAGGCCTTGCGGGAGGTGCTGGGCGAGGAGAAGGTGGTGTACGCTCCGGGCCTGGAGAACTGCCGGAGCGCGGACGAGAGCATGATTCCCCAGGCGGTAGCCGCGGCGCGGGAGGCGGAGGCGGTGGTGGCTTTCCTGGGCGAGGACGCGGGGCTGAGCGGCGAAGCCCACTGCCGGGCCTTCCTCGACCTGCCCGGCGCTCAGCAGCAGTTGGTGGATGCCCTGGTGGAGACGGGCAGACCGCTGGTCGCGGTGATCATGACCGGGCGGCCCCTCACCCTGGAACCCGTGGTCGACAAGGTGGGAGCGCTGCTTTTGGCCTGGCACCCGGGCACCATGGGCGGGCCGGCCATCGCCGACCTGCTCTTCGGGGTGGAGTCGCCGTCGGGCCGGCTGCCGGCTACCCTTCCGCGCACGGTCGGCCAGGTGCCGATCTACTACAACCGCAAGAACACCGGCCGCCCACCGCGGGACAACATCCCCAGCATCCCCACGGGCACGCCCCTCGACCCCCAGGGATTCACTGCCAAGCACCTGGACGTGGACCACAGGCCGCTCTTCCCGTTCGGGTACGGGTTGAGCTACACCACGTTCGAATACGCCGACCTGCAACTATCGGCGCAGCAATTGAAGATGGGGGAGACACTGACGGCTGCGGCCACGGTAACCAACACCGGAGGGGCAAAGGCCGTCGAGGTGGTCCAGCTCTACGTGCGCGACCTGGTCGGCTCAGTGACGCGGCCGGTCAGGGAGCTAAAGGGCTTCCGGCGGATCGCGCTGGAGCCCGGGGAGAGCCGACAAGTACTCTTCGAGCTCCACACGGATGATCTGGCCTTCCACAACATCGACATGGAGCGCGTGACTGAGCCGGGAGGATTCCGCCTGTGGATCGGGTCGCACTCCCAGAGTGGGCTGCAAGCGGAGTTCGAGGTGATGGACTGAGGTTGGCAAGTTTGGTGCCCGGCGGCTCAAGCTAGATGTTCGGTATGCAGTGATCTATGTCACGCGAAGGATACCGTCATGGATTATCGACAATATGAACGCGTTAGGGTCAATTGTCGGGTCGGACGGTGAAAGGAGGTGATGACGCGGACTTTTGGATAGAAGCTAGTCTCTACGAGAGGTTGATCTTTCTCTTCTCGTAGCGGGATGCCGCTCCCGCGCCTTATCCGTCGAAAGCCGAGCTCGGCAATTTATGCCGAGGAACAAAACAAACAAAATTAAGGAGGAAGAAATGTTTGCGCGTAAGAAATGGACGAGTCTGTTTGCTCTGGTGATCATCGCCAGCATGGTGCTCGCGGCATGTGCCCCACCGACGCCAGAGATCATCGAGAAGGAGGTGGTCGTCGAGAAGCCAGTGGTCGAGACCGTGATCGTCGAGAAGAAGGTCGTTGAGACGGTGGTGGTCGAGAAAGAGGTCATCGTCGAGGTCACGCCGGAGCCCGTCGTGGTTACTTACCCCCGCAATGAAACCATGTACTTCAATGGTCAACAGTGGGGTTCGGTTGTTGGTTGGAATCCTTACTCCACCGCCAACAACAATGCGATGGCTATTGCCAACGACCAGGACAGCGCCCGCGTCATCATGTTCGAAACCCCGTACCTGTACAACATGCTCGATGGCAAGGGCTATCCTTTGCTGGCTGATGGTGATTATACCTGGAACGACGATCGGACCGAGATCACCTTCAAGATCAAAGAGGCCGCAAAGTGGAGCGATGGCACCCCGCTGACCGCTGAGGATGTCGCTTATACCTGGGCCAGCCATGTCAAGTACAATACCTCTACCGGCGCTGGCTACAAAGATTACATCGAAAACATCGAAGCAGTTGACGCCCAGACGGTTGTGGTCAAAGCCAAACTGGATCAGAACGGCAAAGCGGTCAATCCTCTGCTGGTTGCCGCTTACGTGGCCAAGAGCTATGTCATCCAGAAAGCCTGGACCGAAACACTGGAAGAGCGCGCTGGCGGGGATGCCACCAAGTTGATGGCTGATACCGCGGAAGACGTTGTTTACTCCGGGCCCTATCACAAATTCTTCACGGACGATACGAAGGTTGTCTACATTCGTGATGACAACTACTGGGGCCAGGATGCCTCCATGTGGGGCAAGCTGCCTGTTCCAAAGTACCTGGCGCATACGATCTTTAAGGATAACGCCGCCGGTTCTGTTGCTTTGGCACAAGGTGAAGTGGATGTCAGCCAGCAGTTCAACTCCAATATTCAGATTCTGTGGCTCAACTATGGGCTGCCCGTCTCCACCTACCTGCCCGAGGCTCCTTATGGTATTGGCGCCAGCCTCCCAACGGCCTTCTACAACCTGAAGTCCCACGGTTTAGATCAGCTTGCGGTTCGCAAGGCCATTGCCATTGCCGTTGACTATCCCACCATCATTGCCAACGCCATGACCAACCAATCGGCTACCTTCGATCAGGTTCCGCGCTCACTCATGAACCCGACCCCCGGTGAGCAGGCCATGTACGATCATGATGCCGTCAAGGACCTGCAGTGGGCTGGCAACGATATCGAAGGCGCCAAGAAACTGCTCGATGACGCCGGGATCACCGATACCGATGGCGATGGCTGGCGTGAATTCGACGGTCAAAAGCTTAGCTATGTAGCCACCTGCCCCAATGGCTGGTCCGACTGGCAGGCTGCGATTGAAGTGGTTGCTGCCGCCGGGAAAAAGATCGGCATTGAGATCACGACCAACTACCCTGAATGGGCCGTTTATCAGACCGTCGTCACCAAATCGGATGCCCCCCTCCCCGAAGAAGGCTATGACATCTTCATGATGTGGAGCGCCGGCGCCGGCCCCACCATGCCCTGGGGACGTATCCGCAATTTGCTCAGCTCTGAATGGGTTGGTATGGCGAGCAACTGGAACGGCAACTGGGGTCAGTATAGTAATCCTGACGTTGATGCCTTGATCCAGGCGATCCCCGGTGAAACCGACCCCGCCAAGCTGAAGGAAATGTACACGGAATTGGTCAAGATGTACCTGACCGATATTCCTTCCTTCACGCTCATGTACCGTCCTCAATCGTTCCATGCTGTGAACGAGACGGTTTGGACAGGCTTCCCTCACCAGGATGATGGTACCGACCCGCCCGTCCCGCCGCTTGACTGTACTGACGGTTGGGGTGTCGCATGTCTCTATAATGTGACGCTGGTTAACCCGTAAACAGGTATCTCTAAAAACAGCCATGTCCCACGAACACCGGAACATGGCTGTTTCTTACAAAGTAGCTTAAGCTGTACAGGTGCAACGCACAGACGGGTGTACTTTACCCGCAAGTGCGTTGCACCCATCCGTAAAATAATGATTCATCAATCGAGGAGGTATTGCATTGAAAGGATACCTAAAGTATTTCCTTAACAAGCTGCTTTGGTTCTCAATCACCTTAGTTTGCGCATTCGTGTTGAATTTCTTCCTGCCCCGCTTGATGCCGGGAGATCCCGTGGCGGCCATCGTATCAAGGGTTGCCCAAGGCATGAGCGATGCGACCGGGGTCCAGGCAATTTATCAGCAATACACTGACCTGTTTGGCACCAACAGACCCGTGCTCGAACAATTTTTTATCTACATAAGAAATGTGGCGCAGGGTGATTTTGGTTTCTCATTCAGCCAATATCCCAGAACGGTGGCAGACGTTATCAAATCTTCCATCGGGTGGACGTTGGCTCTGCAGTTCCCGGCGATCATCGTGGGATGGCTGATCGGGAACACACTCGGCGCATTGGCGGCTTATCTCAAGGGCGGGTTTGATAAAGTCCTCATGCCTGTCAGTATTTTTGTGAGCAATTTCCCGGCCTTTGGCATGGCAGTCATTTTGATGGTCATTTTTGGAGTCGGATTAAAATGGTTCCCAACCTCGGGTGGATATGGGTTTGACATGATTCCCAACTTTAGCTGGGGATTTATTTGGTCTGTGATCGTTCATTACCAACTGCCATTCTGGTCAATCGTGTTGATCACCATCGGCGGTCAGGCGATTGGCATGCGCTCCATGTCCATCTATGAGCTGAATGCGGATTATGTGAAGTACGCCCGTTTCATGGGAATCAAAGACCGGAAGATCGTCGGTTATGTATTTCGGAATGCCATGCTACCACAAATAACTGGTTTGGCGTTATCGATCGGTACCATGGTCGGCGGCGCGCTGGTGGCGGAAATCATCTTTAGTTATCCGGGGCTTGGTTTCACGCTCTTGAACAGTGTAATGGGACAGGATTATCCGCTGATCTCAGCAGCCACATTGATCATCACGGTGATGGTGCTGAGTGCGAACTTTATCATCGAAATCCTTTACGGCATCATTGACCCGCGCATTAAAGCGGCGCAGGCTGATTAAGGAAAGATGCTGTTATGAAACATACCATTCAACAAGTTTTTCACTCTGGTAAATTTGTGGTTGGTTTTTCCATTTTTGTGGCAATTCTGCTGATCGTGATCGTTTATCCGCTGATAATAACATATCCGCCATTAGAAATCATCGGCCAGGGTACTTTCTTCCCACCGGGAATCTATGTGAATGTTTATGACAGCATTGGTTCCACCCAGCATACACTTATGCTGGATGATGCCGCTGCCAATCGGATTGCCAGCAAGTTGAGTAATGATGATCGCCTTGCCATGAAGGATTGGCTTGTGGCAGACGGGATTCCTGAAAACGAGATTGACATCGACAATACCAAAGTACTCCTGGATCAGTGGGAGAAAAATTATGACCCCACGCAGAAGATCGCTGGGATGACCAATGCGAAGCGAAATTACTTTATTCGGCTCAATAACTCGCTCAAGGGACTTTTGTCAATCGAGGGAGTAAGCATTGCAGTAAAAAACGCGGAAACGGGTGCCCTGGAGGAGACAGGTGTTGTCGCACAATCCGATTACGTGAATATCAACCAGGTCCCGAACGTACGGATGTTGCCGCTTGGAACTGATAACTTTGGTAGGGATGTGCTGACGGAGCTGGTTAAGGCCACCGGCGTATCGCTGCAGATCGGTTTTGTCGCCGGTATCATTGCAACCTTGATTGGTTTGACCCTTGGATTGCTGGCGGGGTATATCGGCGGCCTGGTGGACGACGTCATTATGTTCTTCACCAATCTCTTTACTGTAATCCCCACTTTTGTGTTGTTGATCTTGATTTCATTCAGTATCGGGCAGGAGAAGCGCGGTGCCTTTACCATCGCAGTGGTGATCGGGTTTACCTCCTGGGTATGGACTGCCAGGGCGGTGCGGGCGCAAGTCATTTCACTGCGGAATCGCGACCATGTCAATCTGTCGAAGCTATCAGGGCATTCTATCGTTTACATCATCGTCGCAGATATTCTACCTTATATTGCTTCTTATGTAGTGATGGCGCTGATCCTGCAGATTTCCGCGGGCATCCTGGCGGAGGCCGCTTTATCGATCCTTGGGTTGGGACCTAGAACTACCGAAGTACCAACCTTGGGGCTGATGATGAACTGGGCGATGATCTACCAGGCGCAAATCCTGGGAAAATGGTGGGCGTACCTCCCCGTGCTCGTTACCATAGCTCTGGTTACGTTCTCGATGAATTTGATGAATACGGGTCTCGACCAGGTATTCAATCCGGCATTGAGGGACTAGGTGATTGATATGTCAAGAGTAATGTTAGAGGTCAATGAACTGACAACAAAATATATCACCCGGTTTCGGGAAGATATATACGCTGTCGACCACGTTTCTCTGAAGGTCGAAGAAGGGAAATCGCTGGGAATTGCGGGAGAATCTGGCTGCGGAAAGTCGACGCTCGCGCTCAGCATGATGGGTTATTACTTCGCTCCGCTGCACTATACGAGTGGTGAGATCATCATTGATGGACGTAATATTTCTGGAATGGACCCTGATGACGTTCGTAGATCGATATTGGGGACAGAGATTGCCTATATCCCCCAATCCGCAATGAACGCGCTCAACCCCACCCAGAAGATCATCCACTTTATTGAGGATGTTGTTGAAGCACATGATCCATACGCCACCAAGAAAGAGATTTATGAACTTGCCACAGGATGCTGTGATGTCTTGGGGCTTCCAGCGGAAGTACTGCAAAAATACCCCGTTGAACTTTCGGGCGGCATGAAACAGCGTACGGTGATCGCGGTATCTGTGATTCTTTTTCCAAAAGTGCTGATTGCTGATGAGCCTTCCTCCGCGCTCGATGTCACTTCACAGAAGATGGTCATCAAGATGCTGCGGAACTTGATGGAAAAGGGTTACATCAAATCGATGATCTTCATCACGCATGAACTTCCGCTGCTTTACAACGTGACTGATGATATTATGGTCATGTACGCAGGGCAGATCGTGGAAAAGGGTACCGCAAAAGAAGCCGTGTTTGATCCACTCCACCCATATTCCAAGGGTCTCATGGGCTCGATCATCGTGCCTGAAAAAGGTCTGCGGGATGTTAAACTGACGTCCATTCCTGGGGTACCGCCTAATCTCAAAAAACCACCGGCTGGCTGCCAGTTTGCCGAACGCTGCAAATTCGTTCGGCCAGCATGCACGGCCGCTTCTGTCGCTCTTCGCCATGTGGCTTACGGCCGCGCTTACCGCTGTATCCTATCGGAAAAAGAACTGAGGGAGGCTTATCTGAGGGAGGCCAAAAAAGATGCCAGATGAAAAAAAAGTATGCCTGAGCGGGTCAGGACTTACCAAGGTGTTTGGGTTTGGCCGCCAGAAAACGGTCGCCGTCGATCATGTGGATTTCAATTTCTACGAGGGCGAACTCGTCTCGATGGTGGGCGAATCGGGCAGCGGGAAGACTACTTTAGCGAAGATGCTTTTGGGATTGATCAGCATCACTGAGGGTGAGGTTTACTTCCAAGGGAAGAAGCGTGATATCAGTACTCAAAAGAAGAAAAAGGAATATTGGAAAAACATTCAGGCGATCTTTCAGGATCCGTACTCTTCATACAATATATTTCGAAAGATTGATACCGTGCTTTTAGATTGTATTCACATGCGTGGCGGTCGAAAACTTCCGTATGAGAAAAAAGTAGAGTTGATGGAAGAGGCGTGTAGCTTTGTCAACTTGAAGTTCGAGGAATTGACCAACAAGTATCCATTTGAGCTTTCCGGCGGACAGATGCAACGTTTAATGATTGCCCGTATCTTCCTCCTGAACCCAAAGATCTTGCTGGCTGATGAGCCAACCTCGATGATCGATGCCTGTTCGCGCGCGACCATCTTGGATATGCTGATGCAATTACGTAAAGAAATCGGAATGACGATTATTTTCATCACCCATGATATCGGCCTGGCGTATTATGTTTCTGACACCGTATACATTATGGAGCGTGGAAAATTTGTCGAAAGTGGATCTGCCGATGAGGTGATTCTGCATCCGAAGGAGGCCTACACCCAACGCCTGATCAATGATGTACCAAAGATCTACGAAGAGTGGGATCTTTCAACTGTGTGATCCTATGACCGACATTCCAGCGAGGCGACATGCATACACAATCTCTAAACGATAACTGGCAATTCCGGGAAGCGGGAACCGACGAGTGGCTTCCAGCCCAGGCGCCCGGCTCCGTCCACACCGATCTGCTGGCCCTGGAGCGCATTCCCGATCCCTTCGTCGGCGATAACGAGCGGCGCGTGCAGTGGGTGGCCGAGCGCGATTGGGAGTATCGGTGCACCTTCGAGGTCGCGCCCCGGCTGCTCGACGAAGAGCGCGTCTTCCTGGTCTGTGACGGGTTGGACACGCTGGCCGACGTCACGCTGAACGGTCAGCCGGTGGGCCACGCGGAGAACGCATTCCGCCACTACCGTTGGGAGGTCGCCACGCTCCTGGTTGAGAGCGAGAACGAGCTGCGCGTGTTCTTCTCGTCGCCGGTGGCCTACGTCCGCGCCCGGCAGAAGGAGCAGCCACTGCCCGGGCCCTCTCAGTCCATCCCGGGAGGCTCATATCTGCGTAAGGCGCCGTGCCAGTTCGGATGGGACTGGGGGCCGAAGCTTCCGCCCATCGGCATCTGGAAGGGAATCCGGCTGGAGGGATACACCGTCGCCCGCCTGGACGATGTCCACCTGCGGCAACATCACGCTGACGGCGCCGTCGCCGTGAGTGCCGATGTAACCCTAGAACGTTGGCAAGATGTCTACTTGACCGCCACCCTGCGCCTCACCGCGCCCGATGGATCGGTGCAGGAGACGGAGACGAAACTTGAGGGCAGCGCGACGACCGGTAGGCTAGATATCGAGGTCACCGACCCGCAGCTCTGGTGGCCCAACGGCTACGGCGATCAACCGCTGTATGAGGCAGACGTCCTCCTGATGCCGGAGGATCGGCTCTGCGACCGACGCGCCTTTCAACTGGGCCTGCGGACGATTGAACTGCGCCAGGAGCCGGACGAGTTCGGCACCTCGTTTACCTTCGTCGTCAACGGCGTGCCGGTCTTCGCCAAAGGCGCCAACTGGATTCCGGCCGACTCCTTCCCTGGCCGCATCACCGACCAACACCTGGAGCACCTCATTCGCAGCGCGGCGGAGGCGCACGTAAACATGCTGCGCGTGTGGGGCGGCGGGTTCTACGAGGAGGAGCGCTTCTACGATCTCTGCGACCGCTACGGCATCCTCGTGTGGCAGGACTTCGTCTTCTCCTGCAGCGTCTACCCGGTTGACGAAGCGTTCTTCGAGAACGTGCGTGTCGAGGCGAGGCAAAACGTCCGCCGTCTGCGCCACCGGGCCAGCCTGGCGCTGTGGTGCGGCAACAACGAGATGGAGTGGGGCTGGGTCGAGTGGGAATGGGACGCGCCGGATAGAAAGCGGCTCAAAGAGACCTACGACCGTATGTTCCACCACCTTCTGCCGGAGATGTGCGCCGCCGAGGCTCCCGACACGCCCTACTGGCCCAGTTCCCCTTCCTCCGGCACGCCCTTCGTCGACCCCAACGGCGTCCGGGCCGGCGACACCCACAACTGGGAGGTGTGGCACGGCGACCGACCATTCGAGGCCTACCGGGAGCACAGATCCCGATTCGTCAGCGAGTTCGGCTTTCAGTCGTTCCCCCCCCTGGAGACCATCCGCGCCTACGCCAACGAGTCCGATTGGAACGTGACCTCGTACGTTATGGACTACCACCAGCGCAGCGACGAGGGCAACGTCAAGATCGTCAAATACCTGATCGACCACTTCCGCGTGCCCAGGGACTTCCCCTCAATGGTCTATCTGACGCAGGTGCTCCAGGCCGAGGCGGTGCGCACCGGCGTGGAGTATTGGCGGCGCAGCCGACGCCGCACCGGCGGCACGCTCTACTGGCAGTTGAACGACTGCTGGCCCGTGGCCTCCTGGTCGAGCCTGGATTACTTCGGACGCTGGAAAGTGCTCCACTACGCCGCCCGCCGCTTCTACGCCCCGGTGCTGCTTTCGGCGGAGAGGCAGGGGACGAAGGCGACCCTGCACGTCACCAACGACCTGACCGGCGAGTGGCGGGGCGCCGTCCGCTGGTCGCTGGAGACGCTGGAGGGCGAGGTGCTGCGGTCGGAGGAGGAAGCGGTGACCGTTTTCGCACTGAGCGCAGCACAGATCTGCGCGCTGGATCTCTCCGACCAGGTCAACGTCGAGAATCGGCGCCGGGTCGTGCTGGTCTACGAGCTGTGGCGGGACGGCGAGCGGTTGAGCGTGGACGTGGCGCCGTTCGTCCCCGACAAGCACCTCGAACTGAGCGACCCCGGGCTGGGCTGGACCGTCGAGGAGGGCAATGGGGGATTCGAGATCAAGATCGTGGCCCGGCGGTTGGCCCGCTTCGTCTGGCTGGAACTGGAAGGGGCCGACCCGATCTTCAGCGACAATTACTTCGATCTTCCGGCCGGCCGCACAGTCAATGTGAAGCTATCCGCGCCGGAGGGGTGGACCGTCGAGCGGGCACGCGAATCGCTGCGCGTGCGGAGCCTGGTCGATTCGTTCTGACCCACGCCGCCGCTCGCAGCCTCGTCACCAGCCGCACTCACGTCATCGGTATGATCATCCCCGAAACGGTGACCACGCTTTTCACCGACCCCTTCTTCCGCCCCTAAGCGCGGCACCACCGAGGCTTGTAACGCTCACCCTGCTGGCGCAGATGTCCCTGGCGGAGAAGGTCGGGCAGATGCGGCAGATCAGCGGTGTGAGCGAAGGACAGGAGGAACTGATTCGCCAGGGGGTCGTGGGCTCATTCCTCAATGTCCTCGGCGAGCAGGCCCGCGAGTACCAGCGCCTGGCGGTGGAGGAGTCGCGGCTGGGCATTCCGCTGATTTTTGGCCGGGACGTGATCCACGGCTTCCAGACCGTCTTCCCGATTCCGCTGGGGCAGGCGGCCACGTTCGATCCGGAGATCGCGCGCGAAGGGGCTCGGATCGCCGCCCGAGAGGTGGCTGCCTTTGGCATCAACTGGACTTTCGCCCCCATGGTTGACATCTGGATCGGGTCGCACTCTCAGAGTGGGCTGCAAGGGGAGTTCGAGGTGATGGACTGAGGAGGACACCATGTCAGACGACGTTTTTCGCGAGCTGCAACAGCGGCTGGACACCTACTCCCTGGGCTTTCCGGCCACCGATTCGGGAATCGAGCTGGACATCCTGCGCCATCTGTTCAGCGAACAGAACGTGGCCATGTTCCTCGCCATGACCCGCATGCTGGAGACGCCAGAGTCCGTGGCCCAGCGCCTTGGCCGTCCTGTGGATGAGGTGGCCGCCCACCTGGAGGATATGGCCCGGAAGGGCCTGCTCTTCCGCCTCGAAAGAGTCGGCTCCGTGAAGTACGGCGCCGTCCCGTTCGTTCACGGCCTGCTCGAGTTCCAGATCACCCGCCTGGACAGGAAGTTCGCCGAGACGGTGGACCGTTACCTGGACGAGGGGTTCGGGGAGGCAGTGGTCCAAAGCGCCGACTACTTCCTACGAACCATCCCGGTCCAGAAGTCCATTGACGTCACGCACAACGTGGCCTCCTACGAGGACGCATGCGAGATCCTGAACAGTAAGGGCCTCATTGTGGTGACAGACTGCATCTGCCGAAAGCGGCAGAGCCTGGCGGATCAGGGCTGTGGCAAGCCCCTGGAGGCCTGCTTCATGTTCGGGTCCATGGCGCAGTACTACCTGGACCACGACATGGGGCGCCAAGTCACTCCCCAGGAAGCCATGGAGATCGTGAGTGAGGCCCAGAAGGCTGGCTTGGTCACCCAGCCCGCCACCGCCCAGAACCCCGCGGGTATCTGCAACTGCTGCGGAGACTGCTGCGGAGTCCTCCGGTCGCTCAACATACATCCCCGGCCCGCGGAGATGGTCTTTTCCAACCATTACGCCGTGGTAGACGCCGATGTATGCTCCGGTTGCGAGACCTGCGTGGAGCGTTGCCAGATGGGGGCGATTTCCCTGGGGGAAAATGACGTGTCCGTGGTGGACCTGGACCGGCGCATCGGGTACGGGTTGTGCGTCGTGTCCTGCCCTACCGAGGCGGCGCGCCTGGTGCCCAAGCCCGCGGACGAATGGCGCACGCCCCCAGCCAACAGCCGCGAGCAGATGATGGCCATGGCGCAGAAACGCGGCATCCGATTCCGAAGCGATAGCCGCAGGCCGTCCGGTCTGGACTCGGGCATGGGCCACAGTGACAGGATACCATGATGTCCTTTCGATGACAGCCGCACACGCAATACCGTTGCCCGAAATCATGAAGTACCCCAGGGTGCCAGCCCATGAATTCGTGATCCTGGCGCCCGAGCTCTTCCCGGACAAGCCGGCGCTGAACTTCTAGGGTACGGAGACCACGTTCTGGGAGCTGCGCCGGAAGGTCCTGGCGAGGAGTAGCCACGTGTCACCGGTGGGGCACGCAACGCCTTAGGAAGCAGTACACTGAGAAAGGAGGATTCAGCCATGTCAAAGGTTTTCGGTATGCACATGATCGCGCTCCGCCCAGGAGTGAAGGCCGAGGATTTTGAAAAGTTCGTGATAGAAGAAGCGTGTCCACTCCCCTACTGACTACGTCGTGGTGGGCAAATAGGCGCTCTTTTCCCCTTTTTCACCATCTGGACAGGGTGCTACGCCAGGCAGTGTAGCCATCTCTGAGCCATAGCGGAGGCGCGAATTGGGTGGACTGAAGATCTGTGTCATCGGTGGAGGCAGCACCTATACCCCAGAGCTCATCGAAGGTTTCATGGAGAGAAAAGATGAATTGCCCGTGACGACCATCACTCTGATGGACATTGATGAGAA
>Ga0209986_10000960_pt1 | contig 28267 bp, 24 predicted proteins | sample BlataG_FD_183168 | JGI IMG/M metagenome (GOLD analysis project Ga0209986, IMG submission 183168) | Deep subsurface microbial communities from Black Sea to uncover new lineages of life (NeLLi) - Black_00105 metaG (SPAdes) (version 2) | ecosystem: Environmental > Aquatic > Marine > Oceanic >...
CATAATAAAAATATATTTCTTACTGTAATAACTATTTTTGATTAATTATTTATAATTCATCAAATTGAATAATATTTATTAAAATAATTTAAAATTGATTTATATGGGTAAAATGTTAGCTGCAGTCTTTCATAAAAAAGGTGAGAGTGGAGGAGAAATCATCTTAGAGCAAGTAGATATTCCAGAAATAAAAAAGCCTGATGATGTTTTAATTGAAGTAAAAGCTTGCGGGATTTGTGGAACAGATTTAAAAATCATGGAAGGAGCCCATCCGGCTAATGATAATGTAATTTTAGGACATGAATTTTGTGGAATTGTAGAGAATATGGGAAAAGATGTTGTTGATTTAAGAAAAGGTGATAAAGTTGTTGTTGATCCAAATTTAAAATGCGGGATTTGCCCAGCTTGTAGGCGAGGGTATGATAATCAATGTGAATTTCTCGCAACTGGTCAAACATTTGGGATTTTTCAAAATGGAGGATTTACAAAATATTGTGTTATTCCACGTAGAGCACTCTATCAACTTCCAACAGATATAGATTTTACAAAAGCAGCACTAATCGAACCCCTTTCTTGTGCAGTACATTGTCATAACATAGCGGATGTGAAAGAGTGTGATAATGTTGTAATTCTTGGAGCAGGACCTATGGGCTTGATTATTGAGTCAGTAATTCGAAAACATCCAATAAATAAATTATTTATTGTTGAGCCAATGGAATTTAGAAGAAAAAAAGCTCTTGAATTGGGTGCAAACTATGTGATTAATCCAGAGATCGATGATGTAGAGAAAGAAATAAAAAAATTAACAAATAACCATGGAGCAGATGTGGTAATTGATGCCGTAGGTAAATCCTCGACTTTCGAGATTGCTCAAAAGATATGGGCTAGAAGAGGAAGGTTAATCTTATTTGGACAAGATTCAAGAGCGGAGGGGATAATTAAACCTAATAATATTGTTCGCTGGCAGAGATCAATTTTCGGTTCATTTATCTCTAGTGGCGTGGATTACTTGGATGCGATAAGTTTAATTAGTAATAATATAATCGATACTGACAAACTCATTTCTCACAAAATTCCTCTGGAAAATTTACTATCAGAAGGAATGAAAATTATGAGAGAAAAAACAGGTTTAAAAATTATTGTAATTCCTTAAATTCTTTTATCATTAGAGTATATATTATAAATTTAATTAAAAGTAAGAAATATCCAATTTTTAAAAAATGCTAGATGCTGACTTTTTTTTAATTTATATTTTAACGGTAATGTGTTATTTATTAATTCTTTTTTTATATCTACATCATTCAAGTAAAAAATATCCGCTAGATAACTTTTTAGGCTTCTCAATTTTGTTTATTCTCTTTTTTCATTACTCAATTTTAATGATTTTAATGTATAATGGTGCATTTTGGGAGCGATTTTTTCTGCCTTCTCTATTTTTTACACCACTTCCAATCATATTAAGCGTGGTTATTGTATTCTCAATTATCGTTAAAATTTATTACATTTTAAAGAATAAATCTGAAAAAATGGGTAAAAAACAAAATGAAATAAGAAAAAGAAGAAAATTAAATATTAGGGAATGGAAACCTGTGAATAGAGATATAATTCGGAAATTTCCACATATTATTATATTTATCTCGTTTTTTATAATTTGGAGTATTGGCTGCTCAGTAGTCTACTCACATACTGGAAATTTGTATGGAATGTTTCCCATGGAATCTGATCTATTATTTCTCTTCTCATCTATGTATTCTGATGTTAGTAATATTCATTTCTATTTGTATACATTGGGTTGGTTTTATTTTTTCTTAATTATGGTTCTCTATTGTTTTGCACTAATTACTCTATTTATGGAGTTTACCAGAAAGTCTAAAAATTTTTCCTTTCCACTTAATTTTATCTCCATACGTCTATTAAAGGAAGAAGAAAAGGAATCCTACGGAACTTTTTTGTATTTTTTTATTGGACATTTATTCGCGGCAACGTTTTTACCTCCTCTACCCTTTTTTGCAGTTATTTCTATGAGTTCAATTGGAGATTTAGTTGCAAGTCAAATTGGAATGAGGACAAAGCATTACCCTATTAAATGGAATAAAAATAAATGTTGGGAGGGAACTCTTAGTTCAACAGTAGTTAGTTTCATCTTGAGTTACTTTTTTCTTGGCTTCATTTGGGCATTTTTATTTGCCATTTTATTTTTAATAATTGATATTGTTATAAAAAAACCATTGAATGCTTCTGACAATCTTTTAATTCCCATTTGTTCAACTCTATTATTTTTATTTCTAAGATTTTCTGGTTTGATTTATTATCAATTTCTTTATTAAAATAATTCAAGTTCATGACTATAATGTTAAATAATTAATAGAAAATTTATAAATAAATAAAGTAAAAAGATAAACATGCAAAAATTCAATCTAATAAAAAAAGATTCATAAAAAGGTGATAAATAACGGAAAAAATCCTTCGAATTGATTTGGAAACAACAAATATTACATCAGAAGAAGTTCCAACCGAACTCGAAGAAAAATATCTAGGTGGTGCAGGAGTTGCTGCAGCCATCTTCACGCGGGAAGTACCTGCAAATGTAGACCCTTATGATAGCAAAAATCTTCTCATATTTTCAGTTGGACCATTTTGTGGCACATTAGTTCCATTTTGTGGACGTCATTTTGTCATGGCAAAATCTCCGTTGACTAAAATTATAGGAGAAGCGTCTGCTGGTGGATTTTTTGGCAATGAACTTAAATGTACGGGCTATGATCATATTATCGTAAAAGGGAAAAGTAAAAAACCAGTTTATTTGTGGATTAAGGATGAAACGGCTGAAATTCGAGATGCCTCTGACTTATGGGGAAAAGGTATTCATTATACTGAAACTGAATTAAAAAACATTATTGGAGATGATAAGATTAAAACAGCTTCAATAGGACCAGCTGGTGAAAATCTGGTTAAATATGCTGCAATTATAAACGAGAGTGACCATGCTGCAGGAAGATGTGGTTTGGGAGCCGTAATGGGAAGTAAAAAATTAAAATCAATTGCTGTTCGAGGTACAGGAAAACCTTCTGTTCATAACAAAGATGCACTCAAGGTGGCCGTAAAGAAAATACGGGAAATAGTGAAAGAATCACCATTAGCTAATATAATGAGAGAATCAGGTACTCTTATTCATATGGATAACTTTATTAGTATCGGGGACATCCCAATAAAAAATTATACGATGAGTCGTTGGCCTGGGACAAAAAAGATTGGGTTTTATGCCTTGCAAACTCGTGGAGAAATAAAGCATCACTCCTGTTTTAATTGCCCTGTAGCTTGTAGAGCGAATATTGAATATGAAGGAAAGTGGGTTGCATGGCCTGAATATGAAATGCTCGCTATGATGGGCTCTAACCTTTTTGTAGATGATTTAGACGCTCTTATTAAATGGAACCTGCTAGTTAATGATTTGGGAATAGATCTTATCTCTCTCGGCGGGAATATAGCCTGTTTTCTTGAAGCTGCCGAACGCAAGCTCTTAAATATGGATCTCAGTGAGCTAGGATTTAAACAAGATCAAGAAAAAAGTGAAAATTATCAAATTTGGGGAGCAATTGAACCGATTGAAAAACTCATCAAGATGATAACTTATCGAGAGGGCATTGGAAATGACCTTGCGGAGGGAGTCAAGAATTTTTGTCTAATTAGAAATCTCCCACAAGATTTATCTACAGTCGGTAAAGGATTAGAAATTCCAGCACATGAACCACGTTCAAGCAATTTAACCGCTTTAGACTATGCAACTACTTCTCGGGGTGCGTATCATTGTTATGAGCCAATGCAATTATCATCTGGTATGACTTTAAAAAAAGAATTGGGACTTACAGAATTGGTGGACCGCTTTAGTAAGGAGGAGGCTGTAGATGCTGTTATTAAAATTCAAGATGGTAGTGAAGCTTATTCTGCCTGTGGTGGTTGCATTTTTGGATTTTGGTATACAAAAGAAATCACACCTTGGATTAAAGCATTGAATGCAATTACGGGGCGATCATATTCGGTTGATACATGGATGAAAGCTGGAGAGGGAATTTTTAATATAAAACGTTCTTATAATATGGATTGCGGGATAACTAAAGAAGATGATACATTCGGATCGAGATTCTTCACACCGATTCCAAAAGGAGGTACCAAAAAAAATATTCCTCCACTTGATGAATTGCTTCCAAAATATTATGAGTTAAGAGGATGGGATCAAAAAGGGAGACCACCCTCTTAGAATTTTTTTTTCATAAAAGACTTTTACAAATCATCTTTTTAAAATAAGAAAACAATATAAAATTATGTTTTTTCTGCCTATTACTTTGCTATTCCTTGGTCACGGCATCATTTTAATGATATTCACTCTTAAAAATCACAAACAGAAAAGAGATAAGAAACTTTTTACAAATGAATTAATTGTTGCAACATTATTTTTCGCAGCTGGGCTTCTTTTTCCTTTTTTGTACCAATCTCACAACCCGACTCTAGATCCAAATATACTGAACTTTCTATGGTTAACCTCTTCAATACTCATTCTAATGGGAGAAATTGTATGGACTTTAGTTATTACTCATGAATTTTTGGTATGCAAGAAAAATCCATCCTTAAAAATCGAGAAAAATCATGAAAACTTTAAGAAATATTTTACTCAAAACTGGAATTATGATTTTCGAAAAGACATTGAAAGAAAAATAATTCATATAATTCCTATTGGAGTCATATTTATAATTTGGACTATTGGGAACATTCTTGGTATATTTGGGGTACTAACTCAATGGAATATTGATATTTATTCATTTTGTTATTGGATTATTATTACAATTGGATTTGGTTTTGTTTTGATGGTTGCCATCGGTGACATTTTAAAGATAAATAAAACTTATTTATTGCCTAATTGGGCAGTACGTTGGTATAGGAAATCTATGATAGCTGATGAAGTGGAAACATATGTATCATCAACACCGTTAGTTCTCTGCTTTGTGCCGTTTATATTTGCACCCTTTCCAATTTTTGCAAGTGTTGCACTAATAACTACTGTATCAGATGCTACTGCTTCATTAATTGGAAAAAAATACGGAAAACATAAAATTTTCGATCAATCCAAAAAAACTATTGAAGGATTTATTGCAGGATTTACCTCAACTTTTTTAATTGTGGTTTTAATAACTATTATTTACTACTCTTTTATGGCTGTGAGTCTAGGAACGATTCTTATTATGGCTATAGTGGCAGCATTTTTATTTTTAATAATCGATATTTTTTCAAAACATATAAGTGATAATATTCTTAATCCAATTTTAATAGGATTAGGCATGTGGATAATTTTTGTTTTGATCTAGATCTGATCGTAATCTTATATTACCACTCCTCGAAATTTCTAAAAAAAATGATTTAAAATGGAAAATCTAAAAATAATTCTTGCCTCTGGTTCGAAAGATAGAGCAAAAAGTTTTGAGAGAGCTCAACTGGATTTTGAAATCCTCATAAGCGATTTTAGCGAAGATGAATTAAAAAGTAACGAATTGTCCCCAATTGAATTAGCCAAAGAATTGGCTAAAGGGAAAGCATTAGATATTAAGAAAAAAATGGAATTTAAGGGAATTGATGCAATAATAATCGCTGCTGATACGCTTGTAGAATTTGAAGGGAAGATAATCGGTAAAGCTATGGATGAAAACCACGCACTAAAAATTCTTAAAAAATTAAAAAATAATTCCCATAAACTCATCTCAGCAATTGCTATAACAAGAACATTTAATGATAAAATAATTTCAGATTGCGATATTACAATTGTTAGATTTTTAGATTTATCTATAGATGAGATTAAAGCATATATTAAAACCGGTGAATGGAAGGAAAGAGCTGGAGCATATTCTATACGAAATAAGGCATCGTTATTTATTGATAAAATAGAAGGCTCACCTTCAAATGTAATAGGAATTCCTATGCATAAATTGTTTTTAATCTTAAAAAATGAATTTAATTATAATTTATTATCCAAAAAAATTTGAATTTCATTTTCTTAAACTTTATTAGAAAAAGTTTTTTCTTTTTATAAAATACATGCAATAAAAAATTGAATAAAATGGATTTATATGGCTAAAAAAGATTATAAAAATTCAAAACTGATAAGTTTCATTTGCGTAATTGGGGCTCTTGTTGGAGTAGTCTTTGCAATATTGAAAATAGTTAATCTTGACCTTGAAAGTATATTATATGGTTTTCTTGGACTAGTATTTTCAGTAGTTGTATTAATTCAAGTCTTAAAACCGGATGATCCGATCCCTTATCACTGGCTGCTATTTATTATATTTGGCATATTGATAGCCATCTTTGCGGGTTTACCAAGTTTAACAGGGGGTTTAGTGGCTGGTATTATTGTTATTATCGGCGGGCTTGTTGCACTTATTGATGTCTTATAAATTAATAAAGATTTTTTTTCTTTTTTTCTCATTTTATCCGATTTAAATAATATTCTACAATCTTCTCCGCTAAGTTTATCTCAGTTGTTTTTTGAAGTGCCGTAAAGCCGGGAATTGAATTTACCTCTATAACTTTTAATCCTCTATCTGTCTCTAAGATATCAATCCCTGCGATCTCAGTTTTAGTTGTTTGAGCAGCTTTAACTGCTAATCTTTTCAATTCATCATTTAATTCTATTGATTTTGGTCTTGCTCCAGTATATATATTTGTTTTCCAACTATCGCTAATACGATACATTCCTGCAACTGCTTCATCCCCTAAAACTAGAATTCTAATATCACGATTATTGTGCTGAACGAATTCTTGAAGATAAAAAATCTCATTTAATCGTGATAATTTATAAATGACATTCTCTGCAAAACCTCTATCATTTATTCTAGTGAGTCCAATACCCTTCGAGCCAAAAATAGGCTTCAAAACAACATCTTCTCCTAACATTTCAAAAGCTTCTAAAGCATCATTAGGATTCTCACATATTATTGTTTTTAACGTTGGAATATTAGCCTTTTCAAATAAAAAGGAGGTTAATAGTTTATCTGTGGCAAGTTCTAAAGATTCTCGGGAATTTATTAATTTTATATCCATATTTTCTAGAATTCTTAAAACATCTAATCGGAAAAATATTTTCTGTGTAACATTCATCCCAAAACCTCTTACTAAGGCTCCTCTTGGCTCTATATCTTCAAAAATATTGTAAAGAAATTTTTCTGAATTTGGTTCATTCTTAACATTTAAACCAACAGAAACATTTATTTCCCCGGGAATTATTGTTTTAACATCGAATCCTTTCTTTTGAAATTCCTTCGTAATAATTTTAACCTCCATATCAGATGGATTTGGAGTTATAATCGCAGTCTTCATTCTAATTACCTTTTATCACTTAATTTAATCAGTATAATAATTTAATATAGTAGAAACACTTTAAATTAAATATATGAATTTCAAGGAAGAAGATGGTAAAAACGAAATTGAAAAATTAGTAAATATTCACAGAACACTTAATAAACAATATCTTGATAAAAAAGAACTAATCCAAAAACTTACTGAGGAAGTCAATGAACTCAAGTTGGTAATAAATCAACTGAATAAAGTGATCTCGGGAAAAAGTTTTACCACTGCTAGTAATTTATTAAGCGCTGAAGATTTATTTAAAGAAAGTATAGGAAGTAAAGGTAGTGGAACCTTAATAAAAAGAAAATTATTCTCAAAAAATAATGATCTTCTCTGTATTTTAAAATTTTTTGACTTTAATAAAGTAGAAATTCAATTTGTTGAACCAGAGAAGATTGACGTGAGAGAAAAATCTGAAATCTTTATTAATGATTTTATTCAAAAAATTCTAATTAAAATTAAAGAAAAAGAACCTCGCCTCGAAATGAAAATAGATAAATGCAAAAATCTCGATTCTATTCAAAGAATTGAAATAAATAATGTAAATAAATTAGAATATTTTGACCTTATTGAATTAGGAATCAGGAAAGTTTTAGATTCAAAGTTTTAGATTCAATAAATATTAAAAAAAGAAAATTTATTAGTCAATTCTTGTGTATTATTTTTAAGAGTTCAAAAATTTTAATAGTATTATTAATGAAGGGGCTTTGATCTATGGCAAAAAAGAAATATAAATGGCTGATAATGCCACAATTGCATTCTGGCTACAAAGAGATAAATCTTGAAGTAGCTTTGTTAAATAAAACCAGAGAATTACTCGCGGATGAAGAAGGGGAAATACCACAATTTATAATACTTTCTGGGAATTTTTTTGATGTTCAAGGATTTGCATATTCAGCAGTAAGAAGTTGGCGTGGTGCAATAAAACCTAGCGAAGATAGTAAAAAGCAGCCGGTATTAGAAGCAACTTTTGCCTCTTTATCTGTCTATCTAAGTTCTTTACTTAGTTTTCAACAAGATTTTTACTATGCTTTTGATGAAGTTAAACAAATTTTAAATGATGCAGAACGATGGGATTTATGGGCTATTATCGAAGAAAAAATTCCCTTTGTTTGTTTACCTCCTCAAGAAATGTTTGGCTTAAGAAAATCTCCTATAAGCCCCTATTATCTCATAACTTATGATGGAACTATGACCCTTGGAGAGTTATATCCAAGTGTATATATGACGAGGATTATTAAATCTATTAAATCTCGATTCTTTTGCTATTATGCTTATGAAGGCTACACTGCATTCGGATTTTTTAATTCATTACCTCCGAGTGAAAATTTCGGATTTGATACTGAACCAAAACCACTAAGAGCTGGAGTCGAATCTGAAACGATAATAAAATATCTTAAAAATTCAAAGAATTTAAAGGAAGTTTTTGTAGGATTAATTAATGCGCATAATAGTGCTCTACTCGAACAATATCTAATACCTGATTATGAAACTCTATTAAATAAATTATTAAAGGAGGAGGACGATTAAGATGGTGAATCTAGGGTTATTAGGTGCTGTTTCTGTAGGAAAAACTACCCTTTTAAGATTATTTGTAAGTTATATCAATAAACAAAAACTCGAAACACTGGAAGGTGGAAGAAAATGTGTAATTGTAAAGACCGACTTTTCTGGAGAGGCAACTTTACCTCGAGAAGCTACAGAGAAAAAGGAAACTAAAACCATACATCCCAATCGCGTTATTTTTAGAGATGAAACTGCAAAAAAAGCACATACGATTTTTGCCCCAGGAGGTGATAAAGCGAGAGCTGTAGTTCGTATGGGAATTATTACAATTAGCCGGATCGCTTCACAAATTATCGTTGTATTTGCTTTAGATCGCTCTATTAATGAGCAGTTTGATTTTTTCAATGATGTCCGTTTCTTTCCTAAACATATCTATGTGTGTATTAATAAATGTGACCTAATAAAAGGAAATAAAGCTCAAAAAGATAAAAAACTTAAAGAAGCAAGAGAAAAAATTCAGGCTTTCTTTGAAAAAAGAAAGATAGAAATTGTGGATTTCTTCAACACTGTAGGAGAACATTTAGAGGGTATGGAAGATTATAATGACAATTTGGCTGCCATGATATTAAAAATTATCACTTCCCATTAATTCTAGCCATCTCTTCAGCTCGTTGATTGAGTATTGATGTAATTGTTTCTATATCTTTATCAATCCATTTTATTGCTAGTAACCAAAAGAGTACACCTGCAATTCCAATAATCATTGAAATTAGAACTGTAATTTGATAATTTCTATTATATAACTCTAAAATCATACCAGCTATCATTGGTCCTATTCCGAGACCTACATAATCTAAAAATTGACTAGAAGAACTGATTATTCCTTGACTTTCAGGTAAATTAATTTTTTGTATAAGTGGTGGCTGATTAATACTATATATACTTATAATGGAACGAAAAATAAATGCGCCAATGCCAAGTAACCAAAATGCGGGAGTAGTTATAATAAACACTAAATCATTTCCTTGAACGGGAGTCATACTCTGTATTGGAATAAAAAATAAAAAAATATATGTTGAAAATACTATTACTATTGAAAAAACAATTAAGTAAATGCGATTTTTGAAGTTTTTATTTGCCAATCTATCAGAAAGCTTTGAAAAACCGATAGATCCTAAAATGCCACCAGAAATTCCAAATATAGTCAAATATACAGTAGTTATAAAGGGAGAAATGTTATGAGGTGGTGATTGTAAATAGGTTATAAATAGAAAGTCAACCAATGAGAAAGACATTGAAATAAAAATACCCTCAACAAATAAAATGCAAATAGTAGGCTTTAGAATAGTAGTTCTAAATGTTTTTTTTGTTAATTTATACTGATATTTGATCCCTGATTCGAATAAAACTGCTTTTAATTGATTTTTGGCACTCCCTCTCTTAGGTTCAATACCTTTTAGAGAGATCATAACACCTCCAATTAAATATAGCAATCCCATACCCCACATAAATTCACGCCAAAATTGATTTTGAAATAACAAGGTGGAAATTAACATTCCACTTATCTGAAAAACTTGAAAAGTGGCATTTATAGCACCAAAAACCGAGAACGTTCAAATTCTTCTACAGCATCGTTTGTATATGAGAGAATAATAGGCCAAAACCCACCACAAAAAAAATTTCTGAATAAAATGCATCCCAAAAAGAAGTTAAAAGTCAAGGATCCTTGCCCTTCTGGACTAAATCCATTTATTAACATACCAACTCCAAACATTATCATAGTTAATGTCATAAGTTTTATGCGATTAATCCTATCTGCTAAATAACCAAAAAACAAACCTGAAATTCCCATCATCCATGTTCCGAATCCAAACATAATTCCTAATTCTCCAACATGAATCTCTTCTCCAGCCCAAATTATATTTGAAACGACTATCATATTTATATACAAGGATGAAATAGTTAGTGCCCATGAATTATATACGACGAAATTTGGCCAGAACTTTTTAAAAAGAACCGAAAATTTAGTTGGTCGACTTTCTTTTTGAGATGGTAAGGAAGACATTATTATCTACTAAAAAAATTCACAGTTTTTAAAAATTACTGTATTTAATGGATCTCTTCATTAAAATTTACTCAAAAATCAAATATAAGATTCAATCTTGATCAAACATTTAATTTTAATGATAATTTCATAAATAATTTTTCGAGGTTTAGCTGGTATCCAATAAGTGGTGTTAAATTAATTTCATTGTAATTTTTAATAATTTTAATATAACCTAGTTTTTCTAAATCTTTTAAATCGTCCCGGATTTCTTTTTTATTTCTTAATTTCTTTAATTCAACTATTTTTGCAATACCATTACTTTTTAAGCATAAAATTATTGCACAAAATAAAGTTGCAGCCAATCGTGGTTTATCTTGAAATGGGTTTGCTAAAATCAAATCAGCTATACTTGATTTAAAAGTTAAGAACCAATGGGTATTTAACGGATTATATTGAATTTCGAGTCCTAAGGGAGAAATATATTTAGAAAGTTCAATAATTAGTTTTTTAAACATAAATCCTTTATTTCGCCCAGAAATTTGCAAGTTCTCTAAGATCTCCTCTTTAGTTGAGCCCATCTCATCTAATTGGTCTTTCTTACTTAATAAATACATCAATAAGGATATTTCATTCATCTTTTCCACCTTCTGGCATATAAATAAAATTTGTCTGTTTTTGATACATTATTTTTCCATTTTGAAGTAAATGTAAAATAATAATAAATTTTTCATATATCTCTTCCTGACTCTCGAGTTCTTCGAAGAGATCGTCCATATTACATGGCAATTTTTTATATATTTTATTAAAATAGTTTTCAATTGTTTTTTGAAATGAACTTGAAGGTATTTCTAATATAAAATTCTCATCCTTTAGTGGGATATCAAGATTTTCAATTATATAACCTTCTCTTATTCTGCTTTCCAGGGAATCTTTAGACTCCTCTAAAAAATCAAGAGATAATGCATTTAAATTAAAGGGTTTATACCAACATCCTTTAAAAAGATTGGATACATCAATATCAGAAGGATTTGATTCTAAAAATGTTAAGAACTTCTTTTCTTGACCAAATAGGGCCAAATACATCTGTAATTCGTTAAATTTTGTTTCAATAATATCACATAACTTACTAAATGCAGAGGAAGATTCGTTCAGATTTTGTGCATTTATGGCTCGCTTAAATTTTTGAAAAATGGGATTTAAATCTACACTTAGAGCATCTTTAGACCCACTACGAATTGTTTCAAAAATTTCTTGAATTTCTTCAAAAATAAACGGGATAGAGGGATTAATCTTTTCCATAATAATTCAAATTTCTTTTAAGTCTTTATTATCTTAGGTTGGAGTATCGTAGATGGTCCTATTGCTCCATTTCTTGCAACTCCAATAAGTTTATCTGCCATTGAATAAATATATTTTGATGCTTTTGGCACAAATATTATTATTTGTGTTTTATTCATCTGAATTGCGCCCTTTATCAATTTATAGGCGATTTCAGCATTATTTTCATCCAAGTATAATTCAGCTTCGTCTAATACAATTATCCTACTTGATTTAAATTCTTGTAAAGAAAGTATTAAACAAATTGCAATAATAGAGCGTTGCCCCCCACTTAATGCGGTTATATCTCGTAGTTGTTCTTTTAATAAAGAAGCTTTAATTTTTATGCCTAAATTTTCAAATTTCCCCGATAAATCAATTGAACACTGAGCTTTAATTTCAGATATATCAAATTTTTTATTAATTAAATCTTCTAGTTTTTTGATAATTTTATTGAATTTTTTGTAATATGTATTTTCTAAATTCTTTTCGATTTCTTCTGCTTCAATAAGGTCTCTCTGAATTTGCGCTTGATTTTGAGCAATTTTTTTAAGTGTTTTAATAATTCTCTCTTTATCTACTTCTAAAGTATCATCAATATCTGCGTATTTCATTAATTCTTTATTCAGTTTGAGAAGACTAATTTCAATTTCTTCAATTGGACGTATTTTTATTTCTTCACTTAATATTTTTGGACCAATCTCGTTATTTATTTTTTCTAGATCTAAAATTCTGGATTGGAGATCATTTTGCTGCGAACTCAATTGGTCTTGTTTTCTTTCATAATTTAAATTAAGCTCAAGATTTTCTTGTCTAATTTTATTTTCTTCTTCCTTTAGAGCCTTTTTATCTAACTCATACTCTTCTTTCTGAATTTTTAAATCCTTAATTTGATTTTCAAGTCCAGTTAGTTCTTGAAATACGTCAAATGCCTTTTGATCTCTACTTTGAAACTCTTTTTTGGTTGTTTTATAACTAATGTTTATTTTTGTAAATTCAGATGTTTCTTCATTTATAATTTCTTGAATTTCAGATAAGGATTTCTGTTTTTCATCATTAATTTTTGACCAATGTTTCTTTTCATTGTTTTTCAAATCAAATTCGTCTGGAATATTTTCTAAACGCTTCTGCCATTCAAAAAATTCTGGTTTTTGTTCTTTTTTTAAAGTTTCCACTTCTTTTACCACATCATCGATTTGCATTTCAATATTATCATTCAATTCGTTCTTATTTTTTCTTGTTTCAAAGAGATTATCTTTTTTGCTTAAAAGTTGTTGTTCTTGCCGGAATAATAATTCAAGAGTAGGTAAAGCATCAATTTTTTTGGAAACTTCTCGATATTTTTGATCCATTTTAGTTTTTAGGGATTCTAAATTCTTTCTTTCATCATTCAATTTACTTATTTCCATTTCTAACAAATATAATTGATCCATTTGTTTAGTAGGACTTAATAATCCTTCTAATTTCTTTAAGTATGGTGTTTCAACCACATAATCATAGGATATGATTTGCTCGCCTTTTAATGTTACACATTTACCTCTAAATTTGTAATTTTTATGCATAAGTGTTCCTGTAGTAAAATCTTCTACTACAAGACAATTTTTCACTTTAGAATAAATTAATTTCCTTACATGTTCATCATTGCCCTTAATTTTAATTAATTCTGCGAGATAACCTAATACTCCATCAATTTTCTCATATTTTGAAAATTGACGAATATTCTCTTCCTTTGGTATATATATATTGCAATAAACATTATAACTATCTTTCAATTTTTTTAGTAGAATAAATGTATTCCAATCGCCTGCAATAAAACTAAATAACACTTTTTTGCCTAAAACTGATTCAATTGCAAACCCCAATTTATCATTATATTGTAATAATTCAATTATTGGACCTTTTGCATTTAGATTTCTATTGTAAATCTCTTCTTTTAAAGTTATGACATTTTGAGGTAAGAATACTCTTTTTTCTCTAATGGAATAATTTAATCTTTTATAAGCATTAACTCTTTTATCATGATCCTTTCTTATTTCTCTTAGTTGTTCCTTTAAATCATGAATTTCATTATCTAAATCATTACGCTGATTAATTAACTTTTCTTGTAAATTCTCATCCTTATTTTTAAGAAACCATTTATTTTGCTTAAAATAATGCTTTACATCTCTTAATTCGGCGAAGATTTTATCAATTTCATCATTAATTTCTGTTATTTTTTGGGTATTCTGAATAAGCTCATCTTGTTTTTTACTTAATTCTGCTTTTGTCTTCTTAAATCTCTCAAGAAAATCTTTGTGAATAGAAACCTTTTCCAATAATTCATGTTGTTCTTTTAAAATATCAGAGATTGCAGAATCTAGTATTTTAATATTCTTGCGTGTGAGTTTTAATTCTTCTGAGATCTTATTTCCTTTAGCCTTATTGTTGTCTAATTTACCTTTTAATTTGTTTTTATTTTGTTCTAATTCTTCTAAGCGTACCTTTATCCTTTGTTGTTTAATCTTCCACTGCTGAATAATTTTCTCTAATTCTGAAATTCTACCCTTTATTTTTCCTATATTCTCAGAAAGTTTTTCTGAATTTTTTTCAATTTTTTCAATTTTTTCAGTAATTTCATTTATTTGCGTTGTAAAATCTTCTAATTGCTTTTGTAAATTATTAATTATAATAGCAATTTTCTTAATATTTTCTTCAATAATATAAATCTCTTTTTCTATTTTTTCTCGATTTGCCCATAATAACTCATCTATTAGGCTTTTTTTGTCTTTAAGCAAAATTCGCTTATCTTCTAATCTTTTTAACTTAGGTTCCAATAATTTTAATTCAAAATTCCAACTATTTTGCTCTGTTTTTAATGCTTTTAATTTTTCTTGTAAATTGAATACTTGAGTTTTTTGCTCTAAAATTTCATGTCTTAACCCTTTTAAGCCCACTCCTTCCTCCAAGAAAATGCATAATTCTTCAGGTTTCATATCTTTAAGCGCATCAATTTTGCCTTGACTGACAAAAGAAAATTGATTATCCGGATTATAATTTAATGATTTTATAAGCTCTCTTATTTCAAGGGAATTAATTTTTTCGAATTCTTTCTCATTATTTTGCTTAATTTCAAAAAAAGGAGCTTTTCCTCTAAGTACCGTCCTTCGTATTCCAATCAAATTCTCAGGTGTCTGAATATAAAGTTCGATTAGAGCATGGTTTTGTCCGGTTCTTATAAAATCGGACCATTTTGTATATCTTTCGTCCCTTTCATTGCTACCTAAAGCAAACTTGATCCCTTGGTAAATTGTGGATTTACCTGACCAATTAGGACCAACTACAATTGTAAATCCTTTGGAAAATTCGGCTTTATCTCTTGAAAAAGCTAAAAAATTTTCTAATATAATCTCTTTAATGTAAACCTCTTGGTTTAATTTGTCCGATGATGCTCTAGACCTAATATTTTTTGTTGAAATTTTCTATTCCTTCCCAAATGCTCTTTTAATATTGTCAATACGCTTTTTTGCCTTTTCTAATAGTAATAAAGCCATATTTGGAGGGTCATTTAAAATAAAAGAATATTCTGCTAATAATTTTCGATCATACTCTTCAAGGGGTTCTTTCTTTTTCATCTTATCTATTATAACTAAAAGCTCTGTATAATTTTCTGAGGCTGCATCCTCATATAATTGTTGTACCATGAAATTTGATATTCTTTGTGATCTAATCTTTTCTATTTCAGTTCTTAACTGAGATTCAAGTTCTGGAATTTTAATATGTTCTTCTTTTGAAATTTCTCTATTAAACTTTCTATTTTGATTTATGGATTGATGTATTGAGGAATTTATAGAAGTTTGAAATGTCCCAAATTTGTTTTGAATAAAATTTAGTGAAATCAAATATGAAGGAATAAATTCCCCCCTGTCAATTATTTTTTCTGTTAATTCTGTAATATCGCTGACAGAATCATCTGATTTAGCCACATTCCGTAAGTATGCGATTTTAATCAATTCCCTTATATCACTCACTTCCCAACCTTCAGTTAAGCAAGCAATTCTACCCACATTAAAAGTCTGATTTGCAGATATCTCTTCACTAATTTTTTCTAAAATAATTATTCTTTCATTTTCAGTAATCGTTGGAATTTTTAAATAAAAATCAAATAATTTAAAACTTGCTTGACATAAAATATTCTCTTGATGATTAATTCCTATGAAAATAATCCCATTTTCGATAAAATTAATATTTTCCATCTTATTTTTTAACTCATAATATAAGTGTTCGAATAGATCATTATGAATATCTTTCTGAGTTCTCTGAAATAATTCTTGTTGATTTTCAACAACAAATATAAATTTTAAAGCTCTTTCTATAGTTTTATCTTTTTCTTTAACTTCTTGCTCTACTTTTTTAGCTTCTCTATAAATTTCAGCCAAATTATCAAAAATATTTGGAAAATTTAATATAAAATCATTAGGAGGTTTTCTAATCTCGGGAAAATTTAACTTTACAAATTTTAAGGTGAATGTCTTTGCAATCAATTTAATATATCCTATTATATCAGAGCCATATGGAGCATCAATTAAAATTGAACCTTTGATCTTCTTTATTTTAGTTTCTGATGATACAGCCTCATAACTCAATAAAAATTTTATATAATCAATAATTTCGGAATAAGATTCACGATAAAAGATATCTTTTCTTTCAATTTGCAAATCTAAAGGGTTTTTTATTATTAAATATTTCAGTTGGTTATTCTGATTTATATTTAAATTTTTTATGATAATTCCCCACAATTATTGTGATCTTTAATATTTAATTTTATTAAGAATATATTCTAATATTTAATATTTTGCGAATTAATAACCTTAACTCCAATATTATTTTCGAGAGAAGTATTTCCGACAAAATTACTAAAACTTAGAAACTTTTATCTCTATTATATTTAAAAATTAAAAATAGTAGTAGTCATACTATTTATTAAAAAGAGATTAAAAAAGTAAAATTTTACTATCATTATATCATTCACTTTTTAACACCTCTCTCAATAAACTTTATCCATTTATTTTTATAAATTTTTTTTAAATTAATCTGAATTGTGTTATCTTTAACCAATTTATGATATATATTTTTTATTTTTTCAAGATTCTCCTTTTCAATTTTTTCAAAATCTGGAAACTTTTTGTTAAAAATAATATTATTAAACTTCATTTGAATCCAATCTTCAAATCTAATTGGCGTTAATTTGTTTTCTAAATCGATTATTAAATTTGATTTAATTTTTTCTTTTAGATATAATTCATAAATTATTCCATTGCTTAATACGTAAAAGAATTGGATTATATCATCGGTGAAAATTAATTTTTCATTTTTAATATTATAATACTGAAATAGAAACATCAAATAATCGGCGATATTTTCAAAAAGAGGTTTGTTTTTCGGTTTAACAATGGGTATCTCCTCCAAAAAAGTTTTTGAAATATTTACTGTAAGTTCTGATTTGTTTGTGAAATTCATTGCATAATACCAGTTCATTAGATTGGAGTTTAAAATTAATAAAACAAGTTTTAAAGGAATCTTCTTTCGATATTCTTCATTTATAATTATATTATTTATCGATGAAAATGTATAAAAGACCCCGGGGTCATAATTTGCTTTTAAAGGTTTGGTTCCTCCACTAATTCTTTGTATTATTAATTTATTGCTAGTAAATACTTCATTAGACCTTGCCCTATGTAAATTTTCTCTATCATATCTAATAAATTTACCAGACCATTTAGTAATATAACTATCAATGTTCTTTCCTTCTAAAAAGGGCATATCTATGGACTTCAGCCGAGTTTCATAGATATCTCTCTTCTTTGAGCAAATGATTCCTTCAATAATATATTCAGTGATTTCTCCTAAATTTATTGAATTTTTTAAAATATCTTTACAAATTTTACGTGATGTTTCATCAAGATGTATATTAATTACATAACTTTTATTTTTCAGAAAGCTGGATTGTGCTATTTTATTTTCTGTATAAATGTTTTCATTAAGATCCTCAATATTAGATATGATTTGTGTCTTAAATTCCCCATCTGGCTTTTTTTTTTCAATAAATAAGCAGATAATAGATGCAACAACATTTCGAAAAACACCATTAGATAAATCAACAATTCGATTGATCGAATAATTACTAAGTATGTGATCTCTGTAGATATCGAGATTAGTATTGCGTAAAAAATTATTTGGAACTATTGCCGCTAATTCTCCACCCTCTTTTAATAATTCTAAAGACCTTAAGATAAATAAAGAATAAGTATTTAATTTATTAGATTGAATTTGCTTTCCTCTTTTTGATTGAATTAACCCTAACTTAGAAATATATTTTTGGAAGTATTTTTTCTGTAAAGGAGAAAAATTCCCTCCTCTTGTAAAAACATAGGGTGGATTTTCTAAAATGATATCAAATCCTCCGTTTTTCATTATTTCAGGGAATTCTTTACTCCAATGGAATGGCTTCCATTCTTTTGAAAGATTTTTGCTGAATACATCTTCTCCATTTATTTCTTCATTTAACCTACCAATTAAACTATTTCCAACCTTTAGATTAAAATTTATATTTTTATTTCCATAATTATTTAAATTAAGTTGATTGTTAGAAATCAACCATTTTTTCAATTGCGATTTGCATTCTTGAATAGATTCTTCAAATATATCAACACCGTAAAGATTTTTTTCTATTATATCAACTCGTTTTTTGAAAATCATTTGTCTAAGATTTAATCTTTTGGCAATTTTACTTGTTAATTCCAATAAGATTTGTCCTGATTTTAATAAAAATATGCCAGCTCCACATGCTGGGTCTAAGATTTTCAAATGTATAATAATGTTGTTTAATTTTTTTAAGTCATCCAGATTGTCTGATAAAATTAATTCATCAATAGTCTGATATCTTTTTTCAAAGAATGTTAATATATATTCAAAAATTGCGTTTTTTACCATGAATTCAGTAATGTACTCTGGAGTATAGAATATTCCTGCCTTTTTCTGGAAACTATTTGATGTTAGATTCATCGGTTTTTTGATTTTTCCCAAAAAATAGTATAATAATAAAAATAAAAAATTTGGAAATTAGATACTAACTAAAAAGATTCAATTTTATCTACGGTCAGATCTGAAATTTTCTCAGAGCCAGATACAAACATAGCTATTTTTAATTCTTCCAAAAATGTTTTAATCAATCTTATTGATATAAGAGGACCTTTTCCATTTTCTATATCCTTTTCAGCAGTTTTTAAAAATGGTGATGCAACACCAGCTATATTTGCACCTAAGCAGATACATTTTGCAATATTAATTCCAGTTCTGATACCCCCAGATGCAATAATTTTCACCTGAGAATTGTCATATATTCCACTAACATTTAAGATTGAACGAACGGTAGAAGTCCCCCATTTCTGAAAAACCTCTGCTATATTTCTGGAAAAATCATATGAATCTTTGTATAAATTATATTCTTCGATTACATATTTATTTGGTCCCGCATATCCACTAATATCAATATATTTAATCCCAATATCATGTAAAGCTATAGCATCCATTCTGGTTATTCCATCTCCATATCCTTTCACAATAATTGGCTTTTTAACATGTGGAATTGATTCTTTTATTTTCTCGAGTAACCCTTTAAAGTTTTTTTCCCCTTCTGGTTTGAGAACCTCTTGTAATGTATCAAAATATAAGGCAATTGCATCTGCATCAATCATATCAATACATTTATTTAATTCTTCTGCACCGAAATTATCTTTTTTCAGATGTGTAGCGGATACATTAGCGATTTTTAATACATTTGGAGCTAAATCTTTAATTACTGTAAAACTACTCTGAATTCCCGGGTTTTCTATTGCTGCATATTGAGAGCCACACCCAAACCCAATTCCCATTCTCTCTGCTGTTTCAGCTAAAATTTCATTAATTTGTTTTACATATTCGGAGCCACCTGTCCATCCGAGGATTACAAGAGGTATTTTAAGTTTTTTTCCGAGAAATTCTGTTGATAAATCAATTGAGTCATAATCCACCTCAGGGATAGTAAAATCTTTTATTCTAATTTTAGAAAAACTTGCTTCATCAATTTTTGGTCTAAATTCCAACTTTTTCCTTATTTCTTCTAATTTTTCTAAAGTATTCATATTTGAATCACTAATTTTAGGTATTTTAAAATATAATAATTTCTTTCTTGTTTACTATATTTCTTTAAAGAAAAAACTCTTATAAATAAATGGATAATCAAAATTGAAAGAATTCCAATTAAAACGGCTAAAAAACTTTTCTGTCAGAGATGGTCCATTACTTCTAATTATAATGGATGGAATTGGTCTGGGTATAGAAGATAATAGTAATGCCTTTTTTCTCGCGAAAACCCCTTACTTAGACATGTTGCAAACAGAATGTCCAAAAATGAATTTATATTGTGAATTGAAAGCACATGGTACTGCAGTTGGATTACCAACAGATAATGAGATGGGAAATAGTGAGGTAGGACATAATGCTATGGGTGGAGGTCAAGTTGTCAAACAAAGAGCATTTTTAGCGAAAGAAGCAATTTTATCAAAACAATTATTTAATTCTCTTAAATGGAAAGAACTTGTAAAATTTATTCATGATAACAATTCCGCTTTACATTTTATTGGATTACTTTCAGATGGTTATGTTCATAGTCATATTTCTCATCTTTTTAATCTTTTAAAAGGAGCGGCTGAAAGTCATATTTTAAAAGTTAGAGTTCATATCCTATTGGATGGTAGGGATGTACTTCCGCAATCTGCACTCGTATATGTAGATTTATTGGAGAGAAATCTCGTTGATCTTAATTCTGATTTTAATATGGATTATAAAATCGCATCAGGTGGGGGAAGAATGCATGTTACTATGGATAGATATAATTCTGATTGGAAAGTTGTTGAGAATGGTTGGAATGCTCACGTAAGAGGTATCCCCGATATTTTTCCAGAATATCCTGGATATTTTTTTTCTGCTGAAGAAGCAATAAATACTGCAAGAATGCTAGATCAAGAGATTTCAGACCAATATCTACCTTCTTTTGTTATTATAGATAAAAATAATCGCCCAGTTGGCAAAATAGAGTCCAATGATGCAGTTTTGTTTTTTAATTATAGAGGAGATCGTGCAATTCAGATCTCACGAGCATTTGAAGAATCAGATTTTGATGAATTTGATCGTGTAGAAGTTCCTCAAGTAAAATATTATGGATTATTAGAATATGATGAGAAATCTCATATACCTAAAAATTTTTTAATTGAACCACCCCGAATTTCAAATCCTTCGGGAAAATATATCTGCGCAATGGGCATATCCCAATTTGCAATCGCAGAAACCCATAAATTTGGGCATGTAACTTATTTTTGGAATGGTAATAATGAAGGTTACATCGATCCTAATTATGAAAAATATATTGAGATAAAATCTGATCCGTCAGAAATGATCAGAACCAATCCTAAAATGAAAGCTTATGAAGTACTTGAGGAAACCAAAAAAGCTCTATTATCAAATAAATATAAATATTTACGAGTGAATTTTGCGAACGGTGATATGGTCGGGCATACGGGAGATATAGATGCAGCTATCGTTGCTGCTGAGACCGTTGATGATTGTGTCTCTCAATTAGTTCAATTGGTTAAAAAATTGAAAGGGATTGCAATTGTTACAGCTGATCATGGAAATCTTGACGAAATGATGAAATATAAAACAGCCCACACTTTAAATTCAGTGATGTTCGCTATTATCGATTTTGACTATAACAGGGAATATATAATTAATAATAAAATTAAAGAACCTGGGTTAGGTAATATAACAGCTACAATATTAAATCTATTAGGATATGAAAAGCCAGAAGGATATTTAGATTCTCTAATAAAATTCCTTATATGAAAAATTTTAAAGTAAAAAAGATCATAAATTTAAGTTTTTGAAAAAATTAGTTTTCTAAATTTCTTAAAAATTCCTCTTTTTTCTTCTCTCCCTTCTTTTCAAATCTCGGCCAGAGTTTTTGAATTACCTTAGGAAAGCACATAATAAATTTAGAGAGAAATGCGTCAAACCTGGGAATGTATAGCTCAATTTTTTTTTTAATGATGGCTTTTACTACTAACTTCGCAACTTCTTCAGGTTTTACTGGCTTAGCTCGAAAGGTTAGAGGAGAACCTCCATGTTTTGCTTCGAATTCAAGCATAGGAGTATCAACTGAATCTGGAAAAATAGTAGAAACAACTATATTGTGTTTTTTAAGCTCAAGGTTTAGAGTAAAGCCTAACCCCCTAAGAGCAAACTTTGTTGCAGTATAAATAGAACTATATGTTTCGGGGACAATACCAGCGAGTGATGAAATCGTTACAATATTTCCCTTTTCAGCTTTTTTCATTACCGGAATTACTTCTTTAATACATCGTATTATACCCATTAAATTAACATCGATCTGTTTTTCTATGTCCTTATAATTAGAATCTTCAAAAAGTGCAGGTACTATGATCCCTACTGTATTTACAAGAATATCTATTGTTTCATACTTTTCTAATGTCTGAGATATTAAATTCTTGACTTGATCAACTTTAGTTATATCACATAGAATTGTTAAAGGTTCCTGAGAAAGTTCTTTTCCAATTTCATTTAGTTTTTTTTCATCAATATCCGTAATAACTAAGCGAATTCCGTTTCGATCCAATAATTTAACAATTTCTCGACCAATTCCACCTGAAGCGCCAGTTACAATTGCAGTTTTATCTTTTAGCAAATTGAACTTCATAATAATTAATTTCATTAATTTAAATTAAATCTTTTACTTTTTTCTAAAATTTTATTGAATATACAATTTAAAATTTTAATCAAAACCTTTAAATATGTAAGTATTATTATAATTAACTATAGGAAATGTCAAATATATTTGCATTCCAAAAATATTTACATAAAAAAAATAAAAATAAAAAGGAGTTGAAAAATAAAAAAATGGAAATAAAAGAAGCCGAAGAGCGAAGAATCGATAATTCCTTAAGGAAAAAAGTAGATATAAAGGCGATATTTGGTTGCACTGTGATATTTAGCTTTTCATGGCTATTTGTAATATTGATATTGCGGTTAGTGCAATTAGACCCTGATATTGGATATGTGTCTCCAGCCTTTCTACAATCTTTAAATCTACAACTATTATTCTATATCGTAATAATTCCGACCGTTGTTATCTTGGTGTTGAATGATGTATATATACAATATTATCTCAAAAATTTCTCGTATAGAATGAGGAGTTCTCATTTGGAGATTAAACATGGAATTTGGACAAAGAACAGGGCAACAATACCTTTTTCTCGGATTCAAAATATTAATATTGTAAATGGTCTTTTCGATAGAATTTTTGGTCTTTATACGGTAAAAATTGAAACTGCAGGAGGAAGCGCTTATACCCAAGCAGCAAAAGGTTATGGAAAACCTGAGGGATACATACCAGGTATAAAAGATCCTTTCACATTTGAGAAGGAGTTAAAACAAATGTTGGATAAATATAACGTCTTGCCATCTGGACTGGAAGATAAAATCTTTAAGCCACAAGAATTGGCGTTTGATAACTTTATATCATATGTTTTAACGAAATTGAGAGATAAAGATGATTTACTAAAGAATAGCATCAAAGAATTGAGAGAAAATCAAAATCTATCTATGTTAGATTTAGCAGAGAAAGTCGGTGTTAAAAAAGAAACTATAGAACAGTTAGAATCAGGTAGATATACACCATCTTTATCATTGGCTTATAAAATAGCGAAGGAGTTAAAGGTTAGAATCGAGGATTTATTTAAATTTTAATAATTATCTTTTTTTTTAAAATTTAATTGTAATATGTTTATAGTAAGGTGATTCTGTGAGATTAGCGAAAAAATTGGTATCCAAAATAAAGGAATTGAGAGCAATAAATAATTTTATGACTCAACAAGATTTAGCGGATGCCATAGGAGTTTCTCGACAGACCATCTCATATTTAGAAAAGGGTGATTATAACCCATCATTGAAAATTGCTCATGATATTGCGAAGCATTTTGGAAAATCAATTGATGATATATTTGAATATGAGTCAGTAATGAAAATAAAACGAGAAGAGTTTAATCTTACCCAAGAACAGCTGGCAACTTTAATTGGAGTAACAGTAGAACAAATAAAGAAAATAGAAAATGAAGAATTTAAAGAAGAAGATAAGCCACCAGAATTTATAGAAAAAATTGCAAAACAATTAAAGTGTAAATTAGAAGATATTATCGAATTTGATAAAAAATAATTATAAAAATAAATCAATATGTATAAAAAAATTGTATAAATACTTAAAATATTAAAAAAAATGTACGATTAAAAAAAAATTGGATATGATATAGATGACTATGGATTATGCTATAATTACTCAAAATCTAACTAAAGATTTTGGTAATATAATCGCTGTTAAAAATCTTAATTTAAAAATACAATATGGTAAAACCTATGGAATCCTAGGACCTAATGGAGCAGGCAAGACTACAACTGTTAGAATGCTTAATTCAATTATATCTCCTACTTCGGGTACCGCACAAGTTGCTGGTTATGACATAATTACCCAAAGTAAAGAGGTTAAAATGAATTGTGGTTTTTTACCAGAATCTCCTGGGTTATATCAGAAATTAACAGCGGTTGAATTTTTAGAATTTATAGGTGAGTTATATTACTTGCCTAAAGAAGTAATATCAACGCGTATTGATGAATTATTAGAGTTATTTGACTTAGAGGATAGAGAGAATGATCTTTTAGAGGGGTATTCTCGAGGTATGAAACAAAAAGTATGTTTATGTGCTGCGTTGATACAAGATCCGAAGATTATTTTTCTAGATGAGCCTACATCAAATTTAGACCCTGTTGCAGCAAAAATGGTAAAAGATCTAATCTCCGATCTTGCAAAAAAAGCAGATAAGACTATTTTTATTTGCACACATCTTCTTGATGCTGCTGAAGATTTATGTGATATGATTGGGATTATTGATAAAGGTTTGCTAAAGGTGGAAGGAACACCAAGAGATATAATAAATTCTGTAAATGCTGAGGATTTAGAAGATGCTTATTTAAAAATTATGGGTGCGACTAAAATTGACGATTTATTGGCTTGGAGGGAAGAAACGCCCAATAATAATGAAATAAGTAAAAAAAAGAAGAAGAAAAGGAAAGATAAAAAATGACTCTATGGAAAGTGATTGCGAAAAATGAACTAAGGCGCAGGACAAGCAGCCAGCGAAATTATCGAATAAGATTTTTTATAATAATATATTCCCTACTTTTAATATGGGCATTTCTTTTAGCTCCTTTCCTATTCGATCTATTTATGCCAACTATAGTAGGTGCCTTTCCTGCAGAAATAATTATACCCGCTATCGCTTTAATTATTGAATTCTTGCTAATGATGTTTTTTTTAATGCTCATAACGTATCCCCTACAAAATATTTATCGTAAGACAGAGATAGGTTATAAAGAGATATTATTAGCTTCTCCAGCCACAGCAGGTGATATTTTTTTAGGAGAATACATAGGCAAACTACCAATTTATTTAGCCTTTATCTTAATTTTTACACCAATACTTATGGGTCTTATCAATCCAATAATTGATTTGAATATTATTCAGTATATTATAATTTATTTGAGTGTAATTGGGCTTGTATTTTTTGCCGCTTTACTTGGGTCAATTGTTGCCGCTTGGCTCGAGCATAAAATTGCTAAAAGTGAGAGGGCAAGGGATTTAGGGAAAGCTTTAATGTTTGTGGTTTCTATTGCAATAGTCATTGTCATGTATTCATTAATGTTTCTATTCAACCAACTTATGAACAATCCTGAATTAAAAAATTGGATGATGTTTTATCCTTCTTTATGGTTCTCTAATATTATTTTATACATTATAGATCCAGTATTAATTAGTACTTATTTTCTAAATATATGGTTAAGTTTATTGGTAGTTGTTTTTGTGCCATTATTAGTTTTGTATATATCGTTTAAAAGAGCGGATGCGTTTTTTACCTTAGAAGGTGGAATAGAAAGAATTTCGGCAATTATTGAACAAGAAAATAAACTATATGGTTTTATAAGAAAAATTACAGAGTCTAAATGGGAGGGATTGGTTATTACTCAATTTAAGGAATTCTTTAGAAGGAAGGAAAGTATTATGAAACTTGTTTATGTAGTAGGACTTGCTGCAGCAGAGGGGGTAATTTTTTCTTTTATGAGTGGTGGCGAAATGGATTTAATGAACATAGGTATATATATGATATTAATTATCATGATAGGAGGTATGATGTTTGGCATGATGATCGGTAATTATATTTTCGTTGGTTCCAAGGATTTATTATGGGTGTATAAAAGATCTCCTAGAAATGTGCATGCTCTTATTTATTCCTATTTGCGAATGATGTTAATTTTAGTAATTTTTATAAGTATAGGACTTACGATCTTTATAACAATATTCTTTCAATACGACCTCTTTACATCAATATATTTCTTTTTCCTCTTTGTAATTTACTGTATGATAACACTCTCTCAAGCGATTGGATTACAATGCATTAATCCTGCATTCGAAGAGAAAGGTGGTGAAATGGGATTAAATACGATTCTACTAGTTGTAATTAATATGGCTACCATTTTCGTTACTATATTTTCTAGCATAGCAATATTTACACTAATAGATCCTCCTCTTGAATTAGTAAAATTTATTTTAACAATTCCCTTATTTCTTATTGGAGGTGGAACTGCTATTCCCTTACTATTCTTTGGCATTAAAAAATTAGGTAAAATTGAATAAAAATTTCTATTATTTTGTTATTTCAAATTTTTTATCTTCGTTTCAATTTCATTAAGTTTCTTTTTATATTTTTCATATAGTTCGGTGTAATTATCTAAACTAATTTCTCCTTCTTTCTTCATTTTTTTTAGTTCTAATATCGTTCTGGAAATTCCGAATTTTTGACTGTCTAGTTTTTCCTGTTCCGAATAGGATGTTTTTTTCTCGATTTTTTTATTTTTGAATTTTTTGAAACGGGTAATATTCAAATCTTTAGGGACTATTTTAGATAAATAAATGGTCGCTTTAGGCACAAATGGAGCCAAATTTTCCGGGATAATAATAATAGGTTCTGGATCTTGGATCTTTTTAATTTTCTCATAAGGAAGATCTTCGATTTTTATTTCTTCTAAAATATCGTTCGATACGGTAATATTATCTTTAATATTATGTATCTCCTCTTCTTTTAAATTTGGTATTGTGTTAATCATTTCTCCCCAAATCTCCGTTGCTTTATTAAAATAGAAGTGTCCTTTTTGTTTGAGGCTATCTACTCGATGCTCATCTATATTGTAATCCGATGCAACTTCAATAATTAATATACAAGCTTTTCCCATATCAAAATGCATTTGTGCTCTTAATTGGTGCTTCTTAATTTCATCATGTTCTTTCAAATAAAAAATTCTTTTTGATAAAGCACTTAATCCAGCATATAATTTGGAAGCAAATATTAAATTTCCCTTCATTTCTTCATTTAGAGCAGAAATACTTTGCGCAAATAAGCGTGCTTCTTCAGATTTTATCTCTAAATTTAATGGAAGTAATGATGTTCCCCTGTAATTTTGATGCATAGATGCAGCTGAAAAGTATGCAGTTGCCTTATAAATTTTACTACTCTCTAACATTGCAATTATCGCATCTTCGGGAAAATCTTCCTCTTCTCTTTTTTGTGATAGTTTCTCATACCCTTGCCCCAATACCTCTAATACACGGGCACATTCAAAATATAGGTCTCTTATTTGGATTGGCTTATTTTCTAATGGATCAATATATTCTTTCGTAATATCCATTTCATTTAAGATTCTCATGTGATTTATATTTCCGTAATTCTTGTTTAGTATCATAGTATAACTTAAAATATTGTTTAATTCATCGATTGTAAAATCTTCGTCATTTTTCAACTTCTCCTC